>Ga0213823_1000032_pt1 | contig 153155 bp, 109 predicted proteins | sample MC6MC0907MG_FD_179887 | JGI IMG/M metagenome (GOLD analysis project Ga0213823, IMG submission 179887) | Enriched soil aggregate microbial communities from Iowa State University, Ames, United States - MC6-MC0907-MG | ecosystem: Environmental > Terrestrial > Soil > Unclassified | place: USA... | reverse complement strand
TGGAAGGTTTCAATGAGCTGGTCACCCGCTGCGGATACGAATGGGTCGGCCACCCCGGCGTCGACAACGGCGAACTGCTGACCCTGCACGGTCGAGCCGCCAACATCCCTGCGAACAAAGTCACCCTGCACATCGATGAAACACCACCGTACGCCATCACCCTGCGCGGCGAACTGAAAGAGCAGGCGTTCAAGAAGGTCGACTTCTCCGTCGCGACGGAGTTGGTCACCGAACCCGGCAGCGTAGTGTTCGCCCTCAACGACACCCTGACCAACAACGGCGACTATGCGAAGGAATACCAGGCGCTGTATCACAGTAACTTCAGCACCCCGTTCCTGGAGCAAGGCGCTCGTTTCGCCGCGCCGGTGAAGCAAGTGTCGCCGTTCAACGACAAGGCCAAGGGCGATCTGCCCGAATGGCAAACCTACCGCGCACCGACCAAGGACTACGACGAAACGGTTTACAACGTGGTGCCGTATGCCGATGCCAAGGGCGATACGTTGACCGTGCTGCATAACAAGGCCGGCAGCCTGGGCGTTTCGGTAGGCTTCAATACGCAGACACTGCCGGTGTTTTCCCTGTGGAAGAATACCGATACCCAAGGCCAGGGATATGTCACGGGGCTGGAGCCGGGGACAAGTTTTTCCTACAACCGCCGCTATCAGCGGCCACTGAACCTGGTGCCGACAATCGGGCCGAAGGAACACAAGCAGTTCCGCATCAGCTACAGCTTGTTGGCGGATAAGGCCGCAGTAGATAAGGCCTTGAAGCAGGTGAGCGAAATTCAGGGTGATCGCGAGACTGAAGTGCGGCAGACGCCGCTGGTTGATCTTACCAAGGGGTGACACCGGCCAGGGCATTGGCGGTCGATGGGCTAATCGCAACGACAGCGACTGTCGGCTCTTGACCGAAAGCAGACCATAGCCAATGCCCAGGCTGACTCCGGAAGCTGTCACTGGATGAGGATGCAATAGAGGTGTCAGCGCCGTTGTCGCTGGAAGACTTGTTCTCGGGAGTCGTACGCCCGACCGAGCGATTCAGAAACGAAAAGTACCCCCTGTTTCTGGATCGCGTTCGATCCAAAGCGTGGCGTGAGATCTGGCCTGAGCTGATATTCGTCACGCAACGATAAGGTCCGTGGCGACTGGCCTCGCTTCCAGAATCCTTTAATCCCGAGCGCAGAGAAAAATCTGTTTTCCGCCCACGAAGCATCGTAATTTATCCGCCATAACTACAAGGTCGTTTGGGGATACACGTGGGAGCCTATCGTCTGCTGTTGGCCGTGCTGGTCGCTGTTTCGCATATGGGTAAGACGTTCATGGGATTCAACCCGGGCGTGGTTGCGGTGATTTCGTTTCTGATCATCAGTGGTTTCGTGATGACCTCACTGATCGAACGCAACTACAAGGTGCCCGAGAAAGTCGGCCGGTTCTACCTCGACCGCGCCCTGCGCCTTTACCCGCAATTCCTGTTCTACTTTGTCGTTTCTTGTGTGGTGATCTATTTCCTGTTGCCCGACACACCGCAATGGGCCGAACTGACCTTCAGCAACATTGCCGCGAGCCTGGCCATCGTGCCCCTCGGTTTTTATATGTTCGGCGCGAGCGGATCGTGGATTTTGCCGCCGGCGTGGTCGCTCGGACTGGAAATGTGTTTCTACCTGGTGATTCCGTTCCTGATCATCTATAGAGCGCGGGGCATTGCTTTCGCTTTGTCCGTTGCGGTTTTCATCCCCGCCTGCCTCGGATTGATCAACACCGACTACTACGGCTACCGTCTGTTGCCGGGCGTCCTGTTCATCTTCCTGTGCGGCAGTTACCTCTACAAACCCCAGGTGAAGGGTTTAGCCATCGCCGCAGCCACCGCCGTGGCGGCAGCATTGATCTTTGTGGCAATCATGGCGGGCTGGATCGAGCGCCGACCGTCCAACGCCGAAGTCGCCGCTGGCATCGCGCTGGGCATCCCCGCCGTGTACTTGCTGACGAAGCTCAAGTTTCACCGGATTGACGAGTTTCTGGGGAACATCAGCTACGGCGTGTTCCTGAATCACTTCGTGGTGATTTACTTCTTGCACGGTCTGTGGCCGATCACTTCATTCGACTGGCACAAGGTTGCAACAGTGTTGGTGCTGTCGTTCTTGCTGAGTGGTGTTTCGTACTACTGCGTCGAACGGCCGGCGCTGAAGCTTCGGCATGCACTTCGAGCGGGTGTGAAAGGTCGGGTCAGTGAAGTGCGCGGTGGTGAAACAGCGGTGTGACGGCAACAGGAGACAGATCACGCCTCTGAACGTGGTCTGTCCCTTGTATCCAGGCATTCGCGAACAACTGCTTGCGGCGCTATGATCGCAACATTCGACCTCTTGAACACACACCCCATGCCCACCTCAAAACTCCGCCCTACCCCCGCCCCGCTACTCAACCCCGGCGAGTCCGTGGTTCTGTTCGACGGCGTGTGCAAACTCTGCAATGGCTGGGCGCGGTTCCTCATTCGCCACGATCACCAGCACCGCGTGCGTCTGGCCGCCGTGCAATCACCCGAGGGGCAGGCACTTCTGGCGTGGGCCGGATTGCCGGTGGATCAGTTCGACACCATGGCCGTCATCCGCGACCATCATTACTGGGAACGTTCAGACGCGTTCTTCGAAGTCATCAGCCAACTACCCGCCCGTTGGCAGCCATTGCGCCTGCTGCGCGTATTTCCTCGCAGCCTGCGCGACTGGGCTTACGACCGCATTGCGTTGAACCGCTATCGACTGTTCGGCAAGTACGACACTTGCCTGCTGCCGAACCCTGATCATGAACAGCGCTTCCTCAAAGCAACCGGACCTACGTCAGCAAGCTGAACAACTGCAGCGGCGTCATCTTCGTCACCATCATCAGCACGATGACAAACATCCCGGCAAACCCGAGCACGCCCATCCAGAACCATTGGCGGTAAACGGCTTGATATTGCTCATCAAGATTCGCCCCCGTCTCGCTCGCGTTCAATGCCATCACGCACAGTCGCTTCTGCAAGAGCAGCACCGGCAACCACAGCGAGCCGACGCAGAGGAAGATGATCAGCGAGGTCAGCACCCACTCGGTGCTCATCGACAGCCCGGACAGGCGCATCAACAGGTAGCCCGTGATGATCTGCACGAAACCTGCCGGTGTGGTGATCCAGGTGTCGAAACGTACGACCATGCGCGCGACATGCGCTATCACATGCGGGTTGCGCGTGCGGCTAGCGGCAATCAGGTAGAGGTAGGAGCCCATGCCGAAACCGAACAGGAAGATCGCGGCGATGATGTGCAGGTACTTCAGGCACAGATAGAGCATGTCAGGCCTGCCCGTCCGAGAAGTGCACGGCCAGGCTCAGGTTGGCCGGGTCGTTGATCGCGGCCATGTATTCGGCGACGCTGATTTCGCCCACGCAAGGTCGGGCGCCGGAGGCCGGCAAGTAGCCTGAGGCCATTTTCATGGCCAGGGCCACGGCGGCGCAGCTGGGGATCTCCGGGCCTTTGTCGTTCAGGGCGGTGAGCTGTGCGGTCATCGACAGCGGTTTGCCGTCAACGCCAAGGCCTTGAATGTCGATGTACATCGCACTTTTGCCATCGCCAAAACGCTCGAAGCGCGTGCCCAGGCGATGCAATCTTGCCGCCCACAGAGCATGGTCGCGGACCAGTCCGACTTTCAATGCCTGAGCCAGCAGGCCGTTGGCGATGCCGCCGAGTTTAAGCCCGGCGCCTGCCTTGAACTTCAGGGTCTGCGCGCCGTAACGACCGGCGAAGATGTCCATGTCCGGGACATCAACGTTGGCCAGCAGCCGCGTGCCCATCTGCGGCATCTTGCGCAAGGTCAGATCCAGCCAGCCCGACACTTCGTGCACCTTGCCATTCTTGAGTTGCTTGATCGGTTTGCCGGCGTAAGCGAGTACGCCTTCGATGGTCGACAGCCCCGGCATTTTCGCCGATGAGGAAATGCCATGCTCAATCGAGTCGATGCGGGAAAAGCGCTGGCGCTGCTCATCGATGATCGCCGACGACAGCGTCGGCACCGAGCTGCAACCGCTGAGAATCGCCACGCCGGCCTGCTTCGCTCGCGCATCAAGCACGTCAATGCCATTGACGAAGGTGCGGCAGTCAGCCAGATCACAGTAGTTCACGCCGGCGTCGATGCAACTCTGCGCAACGGCATAGGATTGCCCCTGAAACGGCCCGCCGGTGTGGACGACCAACTGAATGTTCAGCGCGCGCAAAGCGGCTTCGAACTCCGCGCCCATGGCGTCGCCGCACCAACCTTCGCAGACATTGCCCGATTGGCTGTTCAGCTCATCGAGTTTGCGCTGCAATTTGCGCGGATCACGGCCCGAAAGCACCAGACCGATGTCCGGCATCAGCGCCAGATGCCGACACACGATGCTGCCGAAATTTCCGTAACCACCGACCACCATCACCCTGAACGGCATGCAATTCTTCCCTAAGTCATCCCATCAAACAGGCGTGCAGGATATAGGGCCGAACGTCGGCAAGCCATCCACTGTAGGCCTTCGCCTGCTCGCGATAGCGGTGTGTCAGATGTTGATCTGCTATCTGGCACACCGCTATCGCGAGCAGGCTCACTCCTACAGGGATTTGCGGTGTAGCCGAAAGTCTTAGAAATTGATCTTGAACCCCAACATCGCGTCATACCCATGACTGTCGCCATCGAACCCCTGGCGATAGCCAGCCGAAGCGGTGAACGTGGTGCGCCGGTTGGCCTGGTAATCCACCCCCACGTTCACTTCGCCCCACGTGCCCTGAATGTCGGACTCGAACGGGATATATCCCGACTCTGAGGAAAACTCGGTTTTCGGCTGCCCCTTGAATTCATGCCAGACACTCGGCCGGATCCACGCGTTGGTGCGCCGTGCAGTTTTGTCGACACCCTTGGTGTCCCAGTCCTTGGCGATGCGCACGCCGGCGCGGCCGATCAGTGAATCGACGTCCTTGAAGCGAATCTTGGCGCCGACGTCATCACTGCTGTCCAGATCGACATAGCTGTAGATCGCCTGCAGTTGCGGCTCGATGTACCAGTCTTTGTCGACTTCGAACGGGTAGCCGTTTTCCAGCGAAGCGGTGTAGCCCCAGCCGCGGGTTTTCAGTTTGGCGAGGTCGTTGGGTTTGGCCTCGATGTCGAAGCGGTTGACCTGCAATACCCCGTCCAGATACCAGCCGGAGGGGCCGAAGTGCGTCCAGTAGGCGCCAACACCGTAAGCGCGCAAAGTGTCTTCGCCGGCGGCGCGTCGGGTGTAGTGGCTGACGCCAGCGTCGATGGTACCGGCAGACAACGACAGCCCCGCCTGTTCGTGACTGCCATCAGGGCGGACTTTGCGGTAGAGGTCGGTACCGACCTGGAAAGCCGTCAGGTCATAGTTGTATTCGGGCGTGTTGCCCAAGGCGTTTTTGCGATCACCATCCTGTTTACCGCTGCGGTAGATCACCCGGCCCCAGCCCATCGACGGCGCCAGGGTCGACTCATCTTCCTTGGGCAACGGATCGCCACGATTCAGACGTTCCTCGCCGACCCGCTCGTGAAGGGTGTCGACCATCGTCCGGCCGTAGACCAGCGCCAGCGCGGGGACCGCGCCGTACAGCGACACTTCCGGACGGTAATTGGGTACCGGCGACGGATCGGGATCGGGATCAGGACCCGGCGGACCGTCCGGCGGCACCGCGTCCGAACGCAGATACCAGGTGTCCTTGCCGCTACCATCCTCGGCGCCTTGTTGCAGACGATATTCGTACGGACCGGCCACGACTCGCCGGGCCAGTTGAAACGCATTGGCGTCGCTCGCGGCTTCGGCTTTATTGAGCAACTCGACCACCGCAATGCCATTGCCTTGAGTCAGTTCGCCCTGCCCGCCGACGTTGCTCACGATAACGCCCGTGGTGCCGCCGCTGGCAGTGGCTGTCGAGTCCACCACCAGCATATCGGAGAGGCTGTTCGTGCCACCGCCATTCAACGTGGTGTTGAGCAACAGCCGGCCGCCATTGGACACGAACACACCACCGCCGTCGGTGCCGGCGGTGTTGGCGCCGCTGATCAGCAGCACATTGCCGACGGTGTCGCTGCCAGCGGCAAGGTCAAGCGTGCCGCTGTTGGTGAATCGGTTTACACCGAGCAACTGACCCTGCACGGCGCCGCCCAGTGTCGGGGTATTAGCCGCCTGCCCCAGCGGCAAATAGGCGCCGCTGGCGTTGAAGTTGACGATGCCCGTCGCCGGTTGCGCCGCCAGACGAATCACACCGCTGTTATCAATGCTGTTGGCGCCCGATGTGCCGAGATCACTGACGGCAACGCCCCAGGTATCGCGACTGCCGCTGCTGTCAGTAAAGTTGCGCAGTGTCCAGGTGCCGCTGTTGGCCACCGTGCTGGCCGCGCTGACGGCATTCACCGCACCGGTCATCTGCCCGGTGTTGTTGAGCGCAAACGTCGTGCCCGGCGTGGTCGCATCGGCGCGTACGGCAACATCGCTCAGCGCACTGATCGCACCTGAGTTGTTCAAGGTCTGGCTCGCACCACCGAGGGCAACCCCGCTGCTGTCGCCTCGCCCGCCCTGGATGGCTGCCGTGTTGGTGACGTTGGCGGTACCACCCTCGGTCAAGGCATCAATGGCCGACGAGGCCGTGCCTTGGGTGGTGATCGCGCCGCTATTGTTCACCGAAACACTGGCAGCACCCGAGGCCTCGGCAAGAATGCCCTGACTGTTGCCAGCGCCGAGCGTCTGGATCGAGCCGCTATTGACCACAGTCTGCGTGCCAGTGACCGACAGCGTACGGATTCCGCGCTGTTGGTCGCCGCGTGCAATCAACTCCCCCGTGTTGCTGACGCTCAACGTGCCCAGCCCGCTGCCCGAGTTGAAAGCATTACCGGCCAGAATCGCCGCGCCCTGGCCGTTGACGTCGATCAGCGGGCCAGTGAACGCAACACCCACGTCGCCGCCCAGCGTCAGTGCCTGAATACCAAAGGAGCCAATGCCCGTGCCGTCGCCCGAGCCGGCGTTCGAATGGGTGATGATGGTGCCGCCGGCATTGACGTTGACCGTACCCGTCGGCGACTGCGTCGAGGCGTAGATGCCGTTGGCGTTACTGTGCAGGGTTTCGATGCGATCGCCACGGTAGTTGACCTGAACATTTCCTCCGGTCGAGTCGACCCGAATACCACCGGCGCCGAACCCGCTAGCGAACAGGTCGCCCGAATAATCGATCAGTACATTGTTGTTTTCCGCGCTAACGATGATCGCGTAGGCCCGGGTGGTATTAAGCCCGCCGAGCACATTGAGGTTGCCGCTGCCGGTCACTGTGACATCCCCGGTGCCGCGCTTGATCACGTAGATCGCCCGTGAACCGGCGGTGTTGGCCGTGCTGCCAACGTTAATGGCGGCGTTGTTCTCCACGCTGATCGAACCGCTGCCTCCAACGTTGTCGTTGGCATAGATGCCGTGCGCGGCGCCGCCAGTAGTAGTGATCGCACCGTTGTTGACGATGGCGATGCTGCCGACAGAGGAAAACGAACGAATACCAAAACCGTTGAGGCCGCTGGTGGTAAGCGTCCCGCTATTGGTCAAACGGGTATTGCCCGTCCCGCCCTCGGTGAACAAACCAAAGGCGTTCATGCCGATACTCTGCACGTTCGCCGCGTTGATCAGTGTGGTGTTGCCATTCACCGCCCGGGTATGGACACCGGCATGGTTACCAATACCAGCAGTGGGCAAAGTGTCGTCGATGATCGGAAGTCCGGCCGACAAGGCATCGTCATTGTTGACCAGAATGCTCACGCCACTGCCGACGTTGACGTTGGTCTCGCCACTGCCCGTGGCTTTGGTCCAGATGCCATTGCCGCCGAGCAAGGTGATCTGGCCATTGCCCTGATGATTCAGGTTGATCGCCCCTCCGCCGCTGGCGTTTATGTCGATGCCATCGTGTTCATTGCCGACCACGGTATTGAGAATGTTCAGCGTGGTACCGGCACTCACCGAAAACGTCGACGACCCGGCGCCGGCATTGGTTATTGCCAGTGCGTCCAGACCACTGCCGCCGACATTCACAGTGTTGGTCCCGCCATTGACGCTAAGGCTAGCGTTGCCGGTGCTACCGATGACATTGGCAAACACCGCGTTGGCAGCCGTTGGCGGCGTGCTGTCGACCGTGGTGCCGCTGAGCGTCAGCGTGGTGTTGGCATTGTTGCCACGACTGTTCAAAGAGGAACCGGCCGTGGTGGTGATGGTGGTGCCCGCCTGGGTGCTGATCGACGCATCGACACCAGCAGCAGGCAAACAGGTTTGCGAAACGTTGTAGGCACCCGCGGCCAAGGGGCCACAAGCGGCGTGAGCGTCCGCGAGCATCAGGGTGTTGGCCATCGCGACCAGTAACGCACTGCGAATGAAATGCGGGGCGTGCCCACCGTGAGGATGGCCGCTGGCACCTTGCATGAGAACCTCCCTGTTCAGCTATCTCCACCACTGAGTGGCCACTGTCGGCAACATACTGATGTGGCCTCGAGATTACAGTTATAGACCTTAGTAGCTATTTCGAAATAAGGAGGAAAACACAACCGGCCTCACAACCAAGCGCCGGTACGCGCGTGCAGAGTGACGGGAAGGAGCTGAACCCTCAGGCATCTCTGCACTCAAGACCGACCGGCGTTTGCAATCGCTTCAGGCTGAACTAGAAACTCGCCTTGACCGACACCATGAAGTTACGGGGATCGCCGTAGTAACTGCCGAACGTCTCGGTCCCGATGGTCGAGTAGTAGCGCTTGTCGAACAGGTTGTTGCCGTTGAGCGCGACCGACCAGGTATCGTCGATGCGGTAGCCGATGCGGCCGTTCCAGATCGCATAACCGGACTGGCTGATTTTCTCGCCACTGGCGGGTGAGAGCCGGAAGTTGTCGCTTTGCGCATTGACCCCGACGCCGAGCGTAAAGCGCTCAAGCGCGCCGCTCAGCGCGTAATCACCCCACATGCGCAGCACGTGACGCGGCACATAGGTATTGAACGCGGCACCGGTCAGGCTGCTGTCGATGTCGTCGAGGGTCTTGGTCTGCGTGTAGGTGTACCCCGCGAGCAGTTGCAGGCGTTCGATGACTTCACCGCTGATCTCGGCTTCAAAACCCTGCGCGCGAACCTTGCCGGCATTCAGGTAGCAATAACCATCGGACGACGGGCAGGACGAGTTGTAGTCGGTTTGCGCCTGATCTTTTTGAATCGTGCGGAACAGGTTGAGCGAGCCGTTCAGGCGACCGTCGTACCAGGCGCCCTTGATCCCCAGTTCATAGCTCTGGCCCACCAGTGGCTTGAGCGCCGAACCGTCTTCGGAACGGTAGTTGCCTTGCGGGGTGAAAATGTCCGAATAGCTGGCGTAAGCCGTCAGGTTCTCGTTCAAGTCCAGCAGCACACCGGCAAACGGCGTGACCTGGCCGGTTTCCGTCGAGCTGGAGTGCTCCGAAGTGCCGGAGTTGATGAAGTCCGAATCAGTCTCAGAGCTGTACCAGCTGACCCGCCCACCGACGACCAGCGTCAACGGATCGGCGAGTTTCAGACGTAACGTCGAGTAGACGCCCTTCTGCTTGGTCAGCGAATTGACCGGGCCGCCGCGCGAGGAGTTTTCGATGAAGTAACTGTCGTCCGGCTCAGGAATATGCTTGTCGGGATTGAACACGTTTTGCCGCTGCGGCAAAAACGCCACGGAGTAGAAGTCGTTCTTTTTCGAACGGCTAGCGTTGGCGCCGACGATCAGTTCATGTTGCTGACCGAATGCGTCGAACTTGCCATCGACGTACGCATCCAGGCCGTAATCGACCTGATCGTAGTCGTACATGCTGCCCAGCATGCCGGTGGTGTTGACGCCCGGCGTCACCGCACCGGAGGCGAACGCGTATTTGATGTCCTGCGTGTTTTTTGTATAAACGCTGGCAACCTTCAGGCTCCAGTCGTCGTTGATCTGGTGCTTGAGATCACTGAACACCGTCGTGCGCTGGCTGCGCCAGGTATTCCACGACGGATCGAGGCAAGTCGATCGGCTGAGTTTCAGATCGCCGCGATCCCTGTAGCGCGGCAGACCGCCCCAGCATGGATTGGCGTCGACGTCTTCATAGGCGACACCCAAACCGAGCGTGGTGTCGGGGCTGACGTCAAAGTCGAGCGCGCCGTAATACACCTGATCCTTGCGGCTGGCGTCGTCGACAAAGTAATGCCGGCTCTGCTCGGCGACCACGGCGCGGCCACGTATCGTGCCGGCGTCGTTCAACGGGCCGCCAGTGTCGACTTGTCCGCGATAGTTGTCCCAGTTGCCGCCCGACAGGGTAATTTCGGTTTGCGCTGCGGCCTGTCCGCGCTTGCGCACAAAGTTAACCCCGCCGGCGGTGCCGCCCGAACCTTTCATCATCCCGGCCGCGCCGCGAAGGACCTCGACGCGGTCGTAATAGGCCATGTCGCCGCTGAAGCTGTCGGCCTGAACGTAGAGGTTGCCCATGTCCAGCGGCACGCCGTCGTACTGATATTGACCCGACATGCGAAAGCCCCGGGAGTAGAAATATTTACCGCCCATGGTCGAGTCGTAGACGGTGATCCCCGGGGTCTTTTCCATGACCTGATCGATGGTGTTGAGGTTCTGGTCGTCGAGCATCTTGCGCGTCATCACCGTGACCGATTGCGGGGTCTCCCGCAGCGAGTGCTCACCTTTGCCGATGGTCACCGCGCCGGTGGTGTATGAACCACTGTTTTCGGTGGTGGCGCCGAGCATCTGGCCGTTGATGTTGGTGGCCCCCAGTTCCAGCGCCGAGCCGACTACCGGTGCCGGCCGCAGCACATAGGTGCCATTGGCCTGCGGTTCGGCTTGCAAACCGCTGCCACCGAGTATCCGCGCGAAGCCTTCGCTGGTGCCGAACACCCCTTTGAGCCCGGAGGATTTCAAGTCATCGGTCTGCTGCGCATCGAATGAAATCGCTGCCCCCGCCGCACTGGCGAAATGGCTGAGTACTTCGGTCAGGCTGCCAGCGGCAATGTCGAAGGATTTAACCGAACTCTGTTGCGCCGACACTGGCGCGGCCAATGTCGTTGTCGACCAGACCCCGGCCGTCGTTGCCGCCAGTAGTCCGACCTTTACTGCGGTCGCCAGACGACCAGACTTGTACACCCGAGACATGCTTACCCTCCCCCAGAAACGCTCAATAAAAACTCATTGAGGGATGAGCCGAACGGTGTGCGTGAAAAGTGCAAACGCTGTAAAAAATATTTCCGGTTCACGGCGCCCATCACTGGGCCGGCGGCGACACATTGACCCAATAACGGCTGTAGCGCGTGATGCGCAAGGACAATCCACTCTCCAGCGCCGCCAGTGCGAGGTCGGTGTTGTCGATCGGAAATGCGCCGGAAACCTTCAGTTGGGCGATCCGCGCATCGCACCGCAGCACGCCGTGGCGGTAACGCGAAATATCCGCCAGCAACTCGGCCAGAGGACGGTTGAGCGCGATGATGCTGCCTTGCTGCCAGGCACCGACCGACGCATCGTTGCGACGAATCGCGCCCACCGAGCGGGCATTGAAATCCAGCGATTGCCCGGCCTCCAAACGCACGGTCGAGCCTCCGCCCGCCGAGCTGACTTCGACTGCCTTCTCGATCACCGACACCTCGCCACCACCGTCCTGAGAGCGGACGATAAACCGCGTGCCCAACGCCAGCACTTGTCCATGCCGGGTCAGTACTTTGAACGGACGCTGCAACGGATCGGCCGCGGTGCTCACCAGGATCTCGCCCCGCAGTAATTCCAGGGTGCGCTGGCGACCGTCGAAACGCAGATTGACCGAGGTGTCGGTGTTGAGCAGCAAGGAACTGCCATCGGCCAGACGAAACTCACGTCGCTCGCCCACGCCGGTACGCAAATCCGCCAGCAGTTCTTGCGATGGCTCACTGCGCCAGCCCAGCCAGCCCAGCGAACCGGCCGAGGCCAGCAGCACCACGCTGCGCAAAACCTGCCGCCGGGATCGCTCGACCCCGCGCAACGCCGGTGCCGCCAAAGCGCCTGGCACGCTGGCCATTTGTTCGCCGACCGCCGTCATGTGCTGCCAGGCTTGCTGATGGGCAGGGTCGGCGCGCAACCAGTCGTTCCACGCAGCGCGATCGGCGTCGGTGGCGATGCCGGAATGCAGACGCGCGTACCAGCGGGCGGCGGCGCTGATCGCTTGCAGTTCGGCGGGCGACAGGCTCATGGCAGTTGCATCTGAATCTGCATCAGACAGCAATGCTCCATGGCTTTGGCCATGTAGTTGTTGACGCTGCGCACGCTGATATTCAAGCGCTCGGCAATCTGCGGGTAGGTCAGACCATCGAATTGCGAGAGGATGAAGGTCTGCTTGACCTTCGGCCCCAGCCCTTGCAGCAGACGGTCGATTTCCACCAGCGCCTGTAACAGGATCGCCTGCTCTTCCAGCGAAGGCTGTTGCTCCTGTGGCATGGCCGCCAACGCTTCCAGCCAGGATTGCTCCAGTGAACGGCGGCGGAACAGGTCGACGAGCAAACCTTTGGCGATCATCGACAGGTAAGGACGCGGCTCGCGAATATCCAGAGCGCTGCGGGCCTTGATGACCCGAACGAAGGTGTCCTGCGCCAGATCGGCCGCATCGAAAGAGTTGCTCAGACGCTTGCGCAACCAACCCTTCAACCACCCGTGATGGTCGCAATACAGGTCATTGACGGCGCTGCGCAGGGATAAATCGTCGGCGGACATGAGGGCTGGAATAATTCGCGAGTGATAATGACTCTTATTGTCTGGCGCGCGACGGGTGCTTGGCAATAGGCAACACGGGCCATTTTCATACCCATAACCCGGATCGCGAAAAGTTGACGAACGGTCTATCGAATGTTCAGATGCCGCCCAGTTTCAGGTGTCCCATGCCGCCGTGCATGGGGTGAAACGGGAAACCGGTACGTTCTTTTCGAACAAGTCCGGTGCTGCCCCCGCAACGGTATGCGCGTGATGCTTTCGACAGACCACTGTGGCCACTGGGCCATGGGAAGGTGAAAGCCTCGATACGCGCGAGCCCGGAGACCGGCCTGAATTGCTGTTTGGCAAAATCCTGCGGTGGGCGGGCATGGGCCGGTATTGGCTGTGCGCGATGCCTTCTCCTGCATGCTCTTCTGCGAAGATCCTTTTCGAGAAGACAATGATTCGACCTTTCAACACTTCTGCTCCAACCCTGTTCCTTGGCTGCCTGTTCAGCCCGCTGCTGCTGGCAGACGACGCGACGCTGGAACTCAATCAGCAAATCGTTTCTGCACCGTCAGTGGAGTCCACCACCGTCGCCGACATGGCGAAGTTCGGCAGCAAGGTCGAGATCGTCAGCCGCGAGCAGATCGAACGCGCCGGCCCCAGCGCCGATGTCAGCCGCGTGATGCAGATGTTCATTCCCGGTCTGTATGTGGCGCCGAAAAACGGCCCGTTCGATTACGGCACCTATTCGCTGCTCGGCGGGCGCAACGACGACACACTGATCCTGCTCGACGGCGTACGCCTGAACAATCGCCTGTACGGTGGCCTTTATCTGGACACCCTGCCAGCCAACGCCATCGAACGCATCGAAGTGCTCAAGGGCGGGCAGAGCCTGTTGTTCGGCACCCAAGCCGTGTCGGGCGTGATCAACATCGTCACCCGCAGCCCGCAGTCGCGCAAAGGCTCCGGTGAAGTGAACCTGGGCGTGGACAGCTTTGGCGGCACTACCGAAGATGCGCGGGTCGAGAATATTTTCACTAACGGTTTCGGCGATCTTGGCTTGCTGGCGTACGTCAGTCACAACGTCTCCGACGGTTACCAGCCGTATCGCAACCGCGACATGAAAAACGATTCCGGGAAGAACCGTGCCTACGAAGTCACCACCTTCGGCGGCAAGGCGATTCAGTCGTTTGGCGATGATGCGCGGCTGGAGCTGTTCTACCAATATGCCGATGCCAATCTCGACTTCGCCCGCCCGGTCGACAACCACAAGACAACCAACGACCGCGTGCAGCAGATCGCCACGGCAACGTTCGAGCAGAACATCAACGAGCGCCTGAGCTACTTCGTCAAAGGCCATTTCAACGATTGGGACACCCGCTACACCCGGGTCAACAATGTCGCCGGTGGCGGCACCAACGTCATCAACCACAACGACTATTGGGGCTTCACCGACTGGGGCGTGCAGGCCGAAGGCAAGGCCAAGTTGCCCGGCGGCCATGTGCTGGTGTTCGGCACCGACAACCAATGGTTCAAGGGCCAGGACGATGTGCTGATCATCGACAACGACAAGGCCGAAGCCCATGCGTTCTACACGCAACTGCGCCCGCAGATCGACGCCCTGCCCGACTGGCATCCGAGCATCGGTGTGCGCCACGAAGCCATGAGCGGCGGTGACAGTGCCACGGTTGGCATGCTCACTTCGCTGTACGACCTCAATGACAATTGGTCGGTACGCGGTCAATACGGCAGCGCCTACAAACTGCCGAACGCCGAGCAATTGTTCGTCAATGAACCGGGCGACGAGATCGGCAACCGCAACCTGAAACCGGAAAAAAGCCGCAACGCTGAACTCGGTGTCGACTACAAAGGCTTGTTGCTCGATCGCGAATTCAGCGCCAGCGTGACCCTGTTCAAACGCAAGATCGACGATCTGATCACCCTCGATGACATTCAGTGGGTCAACGGTGAAGGCCAGGTGCGTATGCGCGGTTTCGAGGCCGACGCGAAACTGGCGCTCAACGATCAATGGAGCGTGCAAGCGGACATGACCCGCAACCTCACCGAGTCGCGCACGGGGGCGACCATCAACGATATTCCGAGCTTCTTCGCCCGTTCACGCGTGGGTTATGAAGCGGAAAACCGCCTATGGGGTGCCGGCGGCGCGATCCGCTACATCCGCGACATCACCAGTTCGAAACAGGTTGAATACGGCCATTATTCGGTGGTCGATGCCGACGCTTATCGCTACCTCGACAATGCCCACCACCACCGCGTGAGCCTGCTGGTGGAAAACCTCTTCGACCGCGATTACGTCACCAGCCGCTCGAGCAACGTCGACAACCTCGGCCGGCCGTTCACCTCCGAAGTGCGCTACACGTACCGCTTCTGATGAATGACATCAAAACTATCGACGGCGTCGACACGCACCCCGACTGGTCGCAGGTGCCCGAGCATGCACGCCATGTGTTCCTCTGCACCGGCCCGCGCTGCACCCAGCGCGGTGCCTTGCAGTTATGGAAATCCCTGCGCCGGCATTTGCTCGCGCACGATCGCATCGAGACCCAGGACGGTGTCTTGCTGACCCGTACGCACTGTCAGTTCCCGTGCAATCTGGGGCCGATTGTGACGGTGTATCCGGAGCGCTGCTGGTATGGCGTGCGCAGCAAGGACGATGTGCAGCGACTGGTTGAAGGGCATCTGGTCGGCGGTGAAGTGGTCGCGGATTTACTGATCAAGGCGCGGACATGAAATCGATCCTGTATGCGTTTGGCGCCCTGCTCTGCGCAATGCCCGTGCTCGCCGACAGTTACCGTAACTGCGGCGAGGACTGGCACGCCGTTCAGCCATCACGCATCGTCGCGCTCAATCAGCATGCCGCCGATATCGTCCTGGCGCTGGGCGCCGGGCCCGCATTAGTCGGCGTGGCGTATCTGGATGACACCGCTGCCGGTAAGCGGTCATCCGAGTATTTCGGCGTGCCGGTGATCGCCCGCCAGTACCCGGCCAGCGAGGTGCTCTACGCGCAGAAGCCGGATCTGGTGATCGGTGGTTTTGCCACCGCGTTCGGCGACGGCGTGACCTCGCGCTCGGGGCTGGCGCGCAATGGCGTGGCTTCGTATCTGCTGGAATCGGCCTGCAACGGGCACTCGCTGGATTACTTCGCGCATGTGCGCAATGACTTGCTGACTCTGGGCAAACTGCTGCACAAACAGGCAAAGGCGCGGCAATTGAGTGAGGCCATGGACGCCGATCTCGCCAGCGCCCGAGCGTTGGCCAGTGCGGGTAAACCGCTGTCAGTGTTCTATCTCGACAGCGAAGTAAAAGGCCTCGACAGCGAAGGTCAACGCGGGTTTGTCACCCCGCTACTGGCCGCCGCCGGTGCGCGCAATGTGTTCGCCGACATCAACCTCTATCGCGTCACCGTCAACAGCGAAACCCTGCTGGCCAGCGACCCGGACGTGATCCTGCTGGCCGACGCCGAATGGTCGCCCGCCAGTCGCAAACGCTATCTGTTGACCCACGACCCGGTGCTGTCGCAGCTGCGCGCGGTACGCGAGAACCGCATGATCGAAATCCCCTTCACTCATCTGCTGCCAACCCTCAATAGCGGTCGAGTGGCGCTGGATCTGGCCCGCCAGCTCAATGCCCTGAACAAAAATAAATGAACCCGCCGCCCCCCACGCCACCTAACGCACAGACCATCAGGAGGTAGCCAATGCAAATCGAAACCGTGTGGATCGTACTGGCGGCAGTTCTTCTGCTTATCGAACTTTGGGCCATCAACCGAGTGCGCAAGAGCGAGGGGAAATCGAGCAATAAAGGCGTGTGGATCGTGCTTATCGTGTTTGTGCCGTTGTTCGGGTTGATTGCCTGGGCGCTGGCGGGGCCCAAGCATGTCCGTCAGCACTCAGCGTCTTGAGCTGATTCTTTCGCCGTGGTGCGGGGCTTGCCGTTGGCAGCGCCCCGCTGTTCAAGGTTGATCAACTGACGGGCACCAATGGTGGCATCTCTTCCATTTGCGCCAGCGGCACATCGCTACTGCCGGGGGTCAGGATGACCTTGCGGCACTTTTCTTCTTTCTTGTCGAAAATCCTGTAACCCTCGGCGGCCTGCTCGAGCGACAGTCTGTGGGTGATGATGGTGTCGGGTTGCAAGGCGCCGGTTTCGATGTACCCGAGCAGTTCCGGCAAATAGCGCTGCACATGGGTCTGGCCCATCTTGAACGTCAAGCCCTTGTCGAACGCATCGCCGAACAGAAAGCCGTGGATGAAGCCCGAATAAACGCCTGGCACACTCACCACCCCGCCGCGTCGCACAGCGGCGATACACTGGCGCAACGCTTTGCCGCTGCTGCCTTCAAGCTTGAGCGTGGCGAGGATGGTTTCGGTGGTGCTGCCCTTGGCTTCGAACCCCACCGCATCGATGACAGCATCGACGCCACGACTGCCCGGGGTCTGGCGAATGATGGTATCTGCCGGATCATCATCGTCATCGAAGTTGATCGGAATCACGCCGTAGGTGCGTTGTGCGTACTCCAGCCGATAGGGGTGGTGATCGACCATGAAAATACGTTCCGCACCGAGCATTTTCGCGCAGGCCGCGCTGAGCAGTCCCACCGGGCCAGCGCCATAAATCGCCACGCTCGACCCTTGGCCGACCTGCCCGTTGATCACCGCTTGCCAAGCCGTCGGCAGAATGTCAGAGAGGAACAGGACTTTCTCGTCCGCCAACGTGCCCGGCACTTTGAAGGGGCCGGTGTTGGCCTTGGGCACCCGTACAAGTTCCGCTTGGCCTCCAGGGACTCCACCGTACATACGGCTATAGCCAAACAACGCGGCAGGTGGCGGGATGATTTTCTTGTTCATCGCCGCACCGGGACCGCTATTGGTGGTTTCGCACGCGGCATATAACTCCTGCTGACAGAAAAAACAGTCACCGCAGGCAATCACGAACGGGATCACCACCCGGTCACCGGGCTGCACCGCGGTCACCGCGGAACCGGTTTCCTCGACGATGCCCATGAACTCATGGCCGAAGATATCGCCATGCTCAACAGTCGGAATCTTGCCCCGATACAGGTGCAGGTCCGAGCCGCAAATCGCTGTGGCCGTCACCCGCAAAATGATGTCGTCGGCGGCTTCCAGCTGTGGGTCCGGCACGGTTTCGACTCTGACGTCATGGGCGCCGTGATAGGTCATTGCTCGCATGGTGAGTTCCTCGATCGCTTGAGTGAAATGGTTCCTGTCTCCGTACGGCAGGGCAATCTCAAAACGAGTTCAGAACGCTTTCACACATTCGGATCAGCGGGCCATGACCGCTGATGAAGCGGTGATATGCAATGCCTGCAACGCTCTTTTCATGCAGGCTGCACGAAGGCTTTTTGCCTGTGCCGTAGCAAGCCCTTGATCCAGCACGCTTGAATATTTGGCAGGGACTGGCACGCCAAATGCTGTGGGTTCAGGGCATTCACAGATCCGTGAGACAACGGCCTGTGTTCACTCCGTGACAGCAGAGGCAACGCCATGAACGCCATCGACCTTCTCAAAGCCGATCATGCAAAAGTCAAAGACATCCTTAGCCAACTGAGCGACTCGACAGAGCGGGCGCTGAAAAAACGTGTCGAGCTGTTGGGCAAACTGGAAATGGAAATTTCCATCCATACCCGCCTCGAAGAAGAAATCCTTTACCCCGCCTTCAAGGCCGCCGGCAGCAAGGAACAGGACGTCATGTATTTCGAGGCCAAGGAAGAACACCGCACCGTCGATTCGCTGGTGCTGCCCGATCTGAAACTGACCGACCCGGGCACCCCGGAGTTTTCCGGTCGGGTGAAAGTGGTCAAGGAACTGCTGGAGCACCATATCGAAGAGGAAGAAACGGAAATGTTTCCTCAGGCGAAAAAACTGTTGGGCAAGGAAAAACTCGAAGAGCTGGGCGCGCAGATGGAAGCCATGAAGGCCAGTTGCAAGAAGGAAATGGCCGCGGGAAATATGGCGGCTTAAACCGTTACCAGCTTGCGAGCCCGGCTTTGGCCGGGCTTTTTTCTGGTTGCTCGCAGCGTCTCCCTGCTGCAGGATCAGCCGATCGACAACAGGGAATGTTGAAATGGATCAGAAAACACGTGAGCGAGTTGTGGTGGTCGGTGCGGGCATCGTCGGCGCCTCACTTGCGTACCACCTGTCAGGCAAAGGGGCGCACGTCACGCTGATCGAGGCTGACGAGATCGCGAGCGGCGTGACGGCAAGCTCTTTCGCCTGGATCAATGCCACGCACGCCGGCGCTGATCCGATTGCGCCGTTGCGCGGTATGGCCATAGAAGCATACCGACGACTCGAAACCGAGCTGCCAGATTTGCAGATTCGCTGGACCGGAGCTTTGTCGTACAACGAATCAGCAGAGTATCCGGCGTCGGCGACATTGTTATCGTCTGACGAGGTGCTTGCCCGCGAACCCAATCTGAAAAATCCCCCGCCGTGCGCGTTGTATCGCGCGGAAGAAGGCGCACTCGACGCCGTGCAGACCACCCACGCCTTGATTGCCGGCGCCCAGGCGCGGGGCGCGCAATTGCTCATGCACACCCGAGTGACCGCTTTCAAAACCTGCAACGTAGATGTCACCGGCGTTGAAACCTCAGCGGGCACGTTTGATGCCGACCTTGTGGTGCTTGCCGCAGGGACTGGCACCCGGCAGTTGACGCAGATGCTCAACGTCTCCCTGCCCATCGAGGCCTCGCCGGCCATTTTCATCCGCTACAAGACCCAGCCGGGCCTCGTCAAAGGCATCATCTCCAGCCCCGAAATGGAAGTTCGGCAAACTGCCGACGGCACGTTGCTGGCCGCTGAAGATTATTGGGGTGAGACGTCGGGCAACTCGCCGACAGACATAGCCTGGCGAACCGCCGAAGCCATACGCCAGGAACTTCACGGGGTGGTGTCCATTGAGCCGCAAACCGTCGCCGTCGGGCTGAGACCCATGCCCGCTGATGGCCTCCCCATTGTCGGTTACCTGCCCGGTGTCGGCGGAGTTTACGTTTGCGCGATGCATCCCGGTGTGACGCTGGCGGCAATTGTCGGGCGCCTCGCCAGTGAAGAGCTGCTGGATCGCCAGTCATCTGCGGCCCTTGCACCGTGCCGCCCTGAGCGTTTTTTTCAGAACTCCGGCAAAGTGACAAATAACGCTGCGCTTACCCGCTGAAACCCGCCGCACTATCAACAACAACTCGAGAGGCACAGACGCACATGGACGTCATCAACACGTTACAACCCGCCGACTGTGCGGACATGCAAGATATTCGAAGTGAAATCGACCGACTCGATCAAGCGGTGATCAAACTGCTGGGCAAGCGCTATCAGTACGTACTCGCGGCCTCGAAGTTCAAGACCTCGGCGACCTCAGTGCGGGCACCGGAGCGTTTTCAGGCGATGCTGGCAACCCGTCGCGATTGGGCCGAAAACGAAGGCTTGAATGCAGATGCCATTGAGAAAATGTACAGCGACCTGGTCAATCACTTCATTGCTGAAGAGATGAAGCACTGGGCGGCGCAAACGAACAGCTGACTGCTTTGGCGCAATCTTTCGTTTGCGCCGTAGGCTGACAATCAAGGAAAACAGCATTGACGCCCCACATGGACACCGCGTTCGCCTATCAAGCGGTCTACCACTACCTCGTCGGGTTGATCGAGGCGGCCAGTGGCACGACTGAGCAGAAACTGCCGTCGCTGCGACAACTGGCCCTGCGCCTCGGCGTTTCGGTGTCGACGACCAAATACGCCTACGCATTGCTCGAGGACGAAGGCAGAATTCACGCCAAAGCCAGGTTCGGCTATTTCACCCGGTCAATACCGGCGGCGCCTGTGACGACCAACTCCGGCAACCTTCTCGACCACGTCTTCGCCAGCGCCCGTCAGCCCGGCATGCTGGCCCTGAGCAGCGATGCGCCGGCGATGCTGCTGTCGCTGCAGGGGCCGTTGTTGATGATGGAGCGTGAGCTGACTCGCCAATATCCGCACGCCCACACGCCGCTCTATCAGCCCCTCGGCGAGCCTGAATTACGCGCAGCCCTGGCGGAGCGTTACACCCGTTCTGCGCACAGCCACTGGCAGGCCGAGCAGGTGTATATCGGCGCCGACCTGCGCAGCGTCCTGGAATTATCGCTCAGTGCCTTGAATCTGGGCGGCAGCGTGGCGCTGGTGGAATCGCCTTGCTCGTGGGCGATTCTGCGCCAATTGCAGGCGGCCAATATTCGCGTCATCGAAATGCCCCTCGGCGATGACGGCCGCTTCAACCTGCCTGCATTGAAGGCGTTACTCACGCGCGAACCGGTGCGCCTGGCGGTGCTCTCCTCCACGGTGAATATGCCCCAAGGCCAGTTGATGCCGGCGCAGGATAAACAGCAGATCTGCCACTGGCTGGCCGAGCGCGATATCTGGCTATTCGAAAACGATACGTGGGGCGAGCTGTGCTTCTCCGATTCACCCGTGCGCTATCGCGATTTTGCCGACCCGGACAAGCTGCTGGTGTTCTCGACGTTCGACAAGATCATCGGCGGCGACGCCCCGTACGGTTATGTGCTGTGCCGCCAGCATGCAACGCAATTTCATCGATTGTTGATGCAGCGTGGATTTCGCCTCTCACCGGTACGGCAGAAAGCGATTGCCAGACTCTACAGCTCCAGGCGCATCGACCAGCACTTGACCAGCCTGCGAGCGATGTTGTTCAAGCGCATGCAACAGCTCCAGACCTTGCTGGAAAAACACGCTAACGGTCAGTGGCAGGTAGTCGCCGCACAGGGCGGTGCGAGCTTCTGGCTCAAGGCTGCGCAGCCGATCGACATGCAGCCGGTGTTCGAGCGCTTGCTGGCTGAGCGGATCGTGATCGCCCCCGGCGAAATCTTCAGCCAGCAAGGCGCCTGGAAGCAGTACTTGCGCCTGAGTTACACCCTCGACTGGGACAAGGACATCGGCCACGCGGTGCAACGACTGGCGCAAGCGATCACCGACGAAAACCGCGCTTAAAGTCCATAACAATGCCGCGCCTCAGGAAACCGGCCATGGCGCACATCCTCGGCAAACTGCGCGTACGCCTCGCTGATCACCGCGCCGACATCAGCATAGCGTTTGACGAAGCGCGGCAGATGCTCACCGCCCAGGCCGAGCACATCTTCAGTGACCAACACCTGGCCGTCGCAGGCCGGTGAGGCGCCAATGCCGATGATGGGCATTGTCGAGTCCAGCGTAATTTGCCGTGCCACGCCCTCCGCCACACCTTCGAGCAACAGACTGAAAGCGCCCGCATCTAGATTGGCCCGGGCATCTTCGGCAATCACTGCGCCGGTTTCAGCGGTCAGACCCTGGGCCTTGAAACCGCCCATGACATTGACGAATTGCGGCATCAGCCCGACATGGGCCATGACCGGAATACCCCGCGCCACAAGAAACTCGACGGTCGACGCCAAGGTCTTGTTGGCTTCCAGCTTCACCGCATCGCAACCGGTGCGCGCCAGCACCTGAGCGCAATTACGAAAGGCCTGTTCATGGGATTCCTGATAACTGCCGAACGGCATGTCGGCCACCACACAGGCCAGGCGCGTGCTATCGACCACGGCCCGCGTATGGCCGATGATTTCTTCGAGCTGCATGCTCAGTGTCGAGGGGCGGCCATAACCGACCATGGCCGTGGAATCTCCGACCAGAATGAAGTCGACGATCGGGTCGATCAGTTTGGCGATACTGCTCAAATATGCGGTAAGCGAGACGATTTTCTGTTGACCTTTCATGGCGACCAGTTGCGGCACGGTCAGGCGTTTGGTGCGGGTATGCAGGCTCATGGGCGGACCTCAAAGGCTGACGTCCGTGAACGATAAATGTCGTCAACATCAACGCGAAAATCTTCCATATATTGCCCAATTCCAAAGGATTCGAGCGCTCGATTATTCGTTTAACGCCGAAACATTCAATGCACAGATTGGCCTGAAAAAGCGACCCAGATGCATCCTGCTTCGTCAAAATTCCCGCAAGATCCTGGATGCTTTATTTCACGGTTTACCGCAGGATGCGAAGCACATGCACAGGTCAATCGATGGATTTTGATCTCGGATACCACTCGAAACGGAAGTCACCCCATGTTCGAACGCAACAAACTGGTCCCGGAACTGATGGTGACCGACCTGCCACACAGCCTGGTGTTCTGGGTGTCGTGCGTGGGATTCAGCATTGCTTATCAGCGGCCCGAAGACGGCTTTGCCTATCTGAATCTGAATGGCGCACAGGTCATGCTCGAACAGATTGATCCGCAGGCCGGCCAGTGGTTGACCGCACCGCTGAGCAAGCCATTCGGACGAGGCATCAACCTGCAGATCGACGTTGTGGCAGTCGCGCCGATCATCCGTCATCTCGGGCAGGCAGGTTTTTCGCTTTACCGTGACTGCCAGGACACTTGGTATCGCGCAGACAACATCGAAGTCGGCCAGCGCGAATTCATCGTTCAGGATCCCGATGGTTATCTGGTCAGACTGGTAGAGCGCTTGGGTGAACGAGCCATTTGACGATCTTGAATAACCCCTGCGAAATATCCGCATGAACCCTATCGAATGGTTCCATCCTGCCGACAACATGCTGATTGACTCCGAGCGGTTTTCACGACGCCAGTCCACCTCCCTGTAAGTGCCACTTCCTATTACGATTCAAGAGGCTGCACCCATGAGCAATGCCTGGAACGAAGGTTATTTCACGGACGAAGGCTACACCTACAGCTATAGCCGGGAAATCAATCCGGTTTTCCAGCGTTACTGCCTGTTGCTGCGCGGTTTTGCCGGCCTGGACAACCCTGACGGCTATCACTGCGAACTCGGTTTTGGTCAGGGTGTATCGATCAATATCCACGCCACGGCCAACCCGGGCGGCTTTGTTGGTACTGACTTCCACCCCGGTCAAGCGGCCCATGCCATTGAGCTGGCGGAACTCAGCAACAACGGCGCAAGACTCTATGACGACAGCTTCGAGCAATTGCTGGCGCGCCATAATTTGCCGCAGTTCGACAGCATCAGCCTGCATGGCATCTGGACCTGGGTTAGCCGTGACAACCAGAAACTGATTGTCGAATTCGCCCGGCGCCACCTCAAACCGGGTGGTCATCTGTACGTCAGCTACAACGCGTTTCCGGGCTGGTCGCCTTCAGCGCCGTTGCGCCAATTGTTCAGCCTGCACGACCGCTTTGCCAATCACTCCACACGGGCGGATCAGCGCATTGACGCCGCGTTGCAGTTTTCCGAAGCGCTGCTGGCGGCCAACCCCAAGTACGCCTTGGCCGCGCCGAGCCTGGGCGCCCGACTGCAGACCATCAAAGGTCAGGACCGTCAGTACGTCGCCCATGAATATTTCAATCGCGACTGGAACTGCATGTATTTCGCCGACATGGTGGATGCGCTGGCCCCGGCCAAGCTCGATTACGTCACCACGGCGGTGCCGCTGGATTCGGTCGATGCCCTCAACCTGAGCGGCGAAGGCCTGGCCTTTCTCGACGGTATCGAACATCCGGTGATGCGCGAGCAGGCACGTGACTACTTCGTCAACCAGGCTTTCCGCCGCGATCTGTACGTGCGCGGTGCCAACCGACTGAGCGCCACCGAGCGCCGCTCGCGCATGCTCAATACGCGATTTGTCCTGATGCAACCGGCAGAAACCGTAGCGTCCAGCGTTACCGGCCCCGCTGGCGAAGCGTCACTGCAAGCGGAAATTTACGGCCCGGTCCTCAATGCACTCGCGGGCCAGACGTATGAAGCCCAAACGATGCAGCAGTTGCTTGATGCGGTGTCGCCAATGGCCTATGACGATCTCGAACAGGCCATCGCCATCCTGATCGGCATGGGCGCGGTAGCCCCTTGCCAGAGCGAAGCCGCCGAGGCCCTAGTGTACGAACGCTGCGCCGCATTCAACCTGCAACTGTGCAAGCGCGCGCTGTTCAACGCAGACATTCAGGTGTTGAGCAGTCCGGTCACCGGGGGTGGCGTCACGGTCAGCCGCTTCCATCAACTGTTCCTGATTGCCATCCGCCAAGGCAAACAGCACCCGGCGGAGTGGGCACAACTGGTGTGGAGCGTCATCGCCGAACAAAACGAAGTGTTGCTCAAGGACGGCAAACCGCTGACCACCGCCGAAGCCAATATTGCCGCGCTGACCGAGCAGGCCCAGGCATTTGCCGAGCAATCGCTGATCGTGCTGAGTGCGTTGAAAATCGTCTGATTGCGGTGGGTGGCGCGCAGTGGTGCAGGCAGGAAATCTGCTGCCACTCGCGCCATCGGCACGCACTACTGCCAGTTATCGAAAAGCCCACGGTAAACGGCGACATCTCCTAAGGGACGGCTTAATCAAACGCCCCGTTCAGCACCTCATAAATCAGGCCGGTTGCCAGCGCGACCAGTATCAGATCCGTGCCCACCTGCTGCCATTCGTAGCCATCGTAATGCGGCAGATGACCGATCAGGCGCCCATCGAGCTTTTTGGCGATACCGGGCGGTAACGGTTTGCCCCGCGCAAGGTTCTTTTGAATCCCCGGTGGCAGCGCGGGTCCGGGACTCCAGTAGTCACGGTAGCCGCCGACAATTCCGAGCACATTGCCGCGATCGATGCTTGGGCCATGGCTCCAGTCGCCACCGGAGTTGTTGCCCTTGTTGCCATTGTTTTTCTGGTTACCGTGGCCCTGCATGTTCTGCGGATTGCCCTTGCCATTGCCCTGCCCCTGACCTTTTCCGTTACCGGGATCGGCCAGTGCCATCGCCGAACTGAAAACCAGCGCCAGGGAAGAAACCGTTGCAATCAACGTACGTGACTTGATCATTCGGCGCGCCTTCATGGTGAGTTGCTCCTGTGTCATCTTGACGTTACACATCAGCTTAGTTTATTCCGCTTGAGTGATCTTCGATTCCAGTGGATCTGCGCATGGCCGCCCCGCCCCGGCGCGATGCACGCCGCGTTCGCGCAGTTTCGCAGCATTCGTCAGGATGCCCTCGACAACGCCCCGGTCCTGCAGAAACACTTGAGCATGCCGGTATTGGCCGTCGGCGGTGAAAAGTTGTTCGGCAACAACGAAGCGATCGTCATGCGCAATGCCGCGGACAACGTGACGGAGGCGGTGATCCCGGCGGCGGGACATTGGTTGATGGAAGAAGCCCCGGCGCCGACCATCAAGGCTGTGCGCGACTTTATCGCCATGTGAGGAATTAGCGTTGCCTTGGCCCGAGGCTTACGTCAGGATTCGCCCCTTTTCGAGCGAAAGGAGCAAACGTGGAGCGTCTATTCGTTTATGGAACCCTGGGACCAGGGCGCCCGAATGAGCATGTCATGCTGAACATCGGCGGCACCTGGCAAGAAGCCTCGCTCAAGGGTCGCTTGGTTCAGGCAGGCTGGGGCGCAGAAATGGGCTTCCCGGGTCTGGTCATAGCGGACGATGGCGACGCGATTCACGGCTACGTTTTCTCATCTGAAAACTTCGCCGCGCATTGGGCAGGCCTTGATGAATTCGAAGGTGCTGAGTACCAGCGTGTGCTGACCCAAGTGACGCTGGCTGATGGCGCGATCCTTGATGCGTATGTTTACGCCCTTCGCTAGTCGATATTCAAACCTTTAGGCCGGACAGAAAACATGAATCGTCAAAAGAAACTCAAGCAACTTTTCAAGGAAAAGGCCAAAAAGGCCAGCGCCAAACTGGCGCCGAAAAAGCCCAAATACATCAGCAAGGCTGACCGGGCGAAAATGGAGGCCGAGGCGGCAGCGCCTGTCGAAACCAGCGAAAGCTGAAATCCCCACGCGCATGGCGAAAATCCTCTGCGTTCTCCAGCAGAACACCGTGCGAGCAGTTAACCCTGAAGGCGTCGCCCAGGCCGAGCGGCGCCTCTCATAGCAGCAGATCCACCAGCGGCTCCAGCACCACTTCCGGACAAGACTCCGCTACTGCCGCCCTCATGATCGTCAAAGCGCCGGCATCAAGAGGTTCTCGATTGAATGCCTCATCGCGAGACGCGACGCTTGGCCACGCGGCATAGCTGTACCACCAGCCGTCAGCACCTCGGTGCAAACGCGATCCAAGCGAGCCTCGTTGTATCAATTGTTCAGATAGCAAAGCCCAGGCTTGCTTGAACGCGTCCTCTTTGCCGCTGTGCAGTTTCCATCGGTATAAAACAGCAATACTGGAAAGACTCATGATTGGCGGTTGTCCTTTTCTCGCCGAACTTGCCTGCGGATCTCCAGTGGAGATTGTTGTCAGGCGCCTATTTTCTACTTCCTCTGCATTGTTGGATCACAACCACCCAAGCAAAAGCTGCACCAACTTACCCTGCGAAATCCGTAGATCGTTGGCTCCATGAATACCCATCGAATTGGATCTTTCCTTAACCTGCTACCGCCCTAAACTGGCCGCACAACCCTGTTCGACCAGGAACGGAAACCATGCCTGAACGCGATTTCGACTGCCAACCCGCCCTTTATGGACGCACGCTGACACTCAACGCGTTGAGCGCCAGTGATTTTGAAGCGCTGTTTTCAGCCGCCAGTGACCCGCTGGTCTGGGCCGGCCACCCCGCCAGCGATCGCTATGAGCGGCAGGTGTTTGAGAAGTACTTCGCGGCTCGACTGGCCAGTGCAAAAGCACTTGCCGTCATCGATATCGAATCGGGGCAGATCGTCGGTATGTCGAGCTACTACACGCCACCCGATCAACCCGAGAGTATCGCCATCGGCTACACCTTTCTGGTGCGGACAAAATGGGGTGGCGACGCCAATCGTGAGTTGAAGTCACTGATGCTGGAACATGCATTCAAGGTCTACGACATCGTCTATTTTCACGTCGGCCCCGCCAACCTTCGATCACAAAAGGCGCTGCTGAAAATCGGCGCCGTGCACTTGTATGATGCCGAGTTGAACCTCTCCGGTGCACCGGCCCTGTGCAAGTGCTATGCGCTGACCAGGGAACAATGGATCGAGCGCGTACGGTTCCGTTAATGGCATGTCTGAGCGCACCTTGCGAGTCAGTCCGCATCAAGAGGACGCTTTACACGTCAGCCACGCGCCCCAGAATAGGCTGCTGAAAAACCGCGTAGCTTCGCCAAATCCCACCTCGTGCAACAGCGCCTGAACCGCCGCCTCGGAATGCGGCGGGTCGGCGCCCTGCAGAATCTTGCCCAGCTTGGCCTTCACCTCCTCCGCACTGGCACCCTGCTGCCGCCAGCGCTGCCCCCACGCCTGCAGCAATAACGGTTGGCTGGCATAGGCGTAATGATTGCCGGCGACGATCAGCGGCGCGCCCGGTTTGAGGCGCGCCTGAATCGATTGCAGGATCTGGCGCTTGGGATCGTCACCGCTCAGATGATGGAGCACGCCGATCAACGTCGCCGCGTCGAATGACGCATCGGCGGGCAGGTCCTCGACATACCCGAGATGAACCTGCGTCCGATGCCGCAAGTCGTCGGCCTGTAACTGCTGCACGGCGGCTTCCAGCATCGGCGCGGAAGGATCGACCGCGATGAAACGCCACTGCGCCTCCAACGCCGCCATCGCAATGATTTCCTGCGCTGTCCCGCCAGCGCCGACCACCAGTATGTTGGCCGGCCGCGAACCGAGACTGGCCGCCAACATGCACGCGGCCAGATCGTGACAGGCGTCGTAGCCCGCCAGGGCGATGCGGCTTTGTCGGGCGTATTCGCTGGCGCGCAAGGTGTCGAATTTTTCTGCGGGGCTGGTCGAGGTTTGGCTCACGGCAATGCTCCTTGTTTTTGAGCACGCTACGCCGAAGTGAGCGCGAGTAAAAATTCATTCGGTTCATGCCCCGCATTCCTCAAGGGAATGCGGGCGTGAGAACCTGTGTTGTGTATTACCGAGCAAGCAATGCTTGCAGCCCATTGTGGCCATCGACGATCAGGCTGCGGATCAGTGTCTGATAGTGCTCAGCACTGTTCGGCTCTCGAATATCGAAACTGGCCAGCCAACTGAGCAGTGTTTTGTCTTGCCCGGTCAAAGCCACCAACTTCACGCTGGCCACATAATTGTCCAGTGGTAAAGGTGCCTCTTCAAAGCAGTAGGACAGCGTTAACGCTGAGTCATCAACCGACAACAAGCGCTCTCTGACAACGGCGCCATCGCTCAACGTGAGTGTGCGAATGCACCCCACCGTCTCGGGTCCTGCGCCTTCGATATGGCTGTGCACAATCGAAGGGTGCCAATTCTTGATCTCGCCAAACTGCTTCACCACGTTCCAGACTTGTTGTGCAGCGCCGTCCACGACAGCGGAAAACTCAACCTTCGACATCTCGCTTCCTCTTCTGATTGATCATTCGCCGACCCCGGCAGCGAACTACCGGGATCGAACGTTACTCAGGCCTCGAACTGGTGATAGACCTTGGCAATGACCTTCCAGACGCCGTCAATTTTGATCAAGGTCAGGTAGTCGTTGTAATCGGCACCGATCGCATCGGTTTCCATGTCCACGCGCACCACCGCGGTCGTCGGCGTGATTGCCAACACGTCGAGGCGCGTGCTGATTTTGGGGGCTGCGCCATTTTTCTCGACGAAATCAAACAGGTTCTTGATCGGGCCACCGAGCAGTTCGCCGTTAGTGAAACCGTACATCACCGCCTCTTTATGAAAGGCTTGAGCGACGCCTTGAGCATCACCGATCCGAAGACCTTCGACGTATTGATTGGCGGTAGCGATAACAGCGGTGTATTCGGCGGTCGGTACGGCTTTGATGTTCTGCGACATGGTTGTTTCCTTTCGTTGAGGGTGAGTTACAGGGGCCACCGGAAGCCAAGGTTGACAGCCGGCGGCAGAGGCAGCCGACACTCACCAATCCTGGCGCGTCGGCGAGATGATCAGGTCGTTGACGGTGACGTTATCCGGCTGGTTGAGCGCATAGATCACCGCACGGGCAACATCGTCAGGCGCGATGGCGATGCGGTTGAGTTCCTGTGCGGCCTTGCGTCCTTGCGGATCACTGACCTTGTCCGCCCAACCGGTATTGATGACGCCGGGGCTGACCGTGTTGACGCGGATGCCGTGCTGTACGCCCAGCTCCTTGCGCATGGACTCGGTCATGGCTTGCACGAAAAATTTGGTGGCGCTGTAAACGCCTGCCGACGGGCCGACCTGATGGCCGGCCACCGAATCCATGTTGAGGATCTGCCCGGACTTCTGCTCCAGCATCATCGGCAGCACGGCTGCTGTGGCATTGAGATAGCCCTTGATGTTCACGTCGATCATCTTGTCCCAATCCTCTACGGCCAGATCGACCCAGTTGGAGAACAGCATCAACCCGGCGTTGTTCACCAGAATGTCGACAGCGCCATAGGTGTCCTGAGCGAATCTGGCGAGCGCCCGGGTTTGATCCAGCCGGGTCACATCAGTGGTAAAAGCGACCACGTCATTTCCAGCCTCGCGCAATTCGGCGACGAAGGCTGCCAGACCCTGTTCATCCAGCGCGGCGGCAACGACGCGTACGCCGTGTGCCGCCAGCGCACGTGTGGTTGCCGCCCCGATACCGGACGATGCGCCGGTGACGATGGCGACTTTGTTGTGTAGATAATTCAAGTTCCGTTCCTCTTTACAGTGAATGCGATTGCATCCGGGCAGTCATTCAGGCGTTAGCGGTTGGCCAATCGATGTAGCCTTTGGCGCCGCCGCCGTAGTAACTCTCACGCGGGGCAATGGTCAGTTCGAAGCCACGCCGCAGACGCTCCACCAGGTCGGGGTTGGCAATGAACAAGCGCCCAAACGCGACCGCATCGATGCGGCCCTGCGCGCGCCGTTCAAGCGCCATCGCCAGGTCATAGTTGTTGTTGCCAATGAACGCGCCTTCGAACTGCGCACTCAACGCATCCAGATCCACGCCCGCCGGCACGGTGCGCGAAGTGGCGGTGGCGCCTTCGACAAAATGCAGATAGGCCAGGTTGAATCGATTGAGTTGCTGGATCAGGTAGCCGTAAGTCGCCATGACGTTGCTGTCGGGCGGCGTATTCCCGGCATCGGGTGTTACCGGTGAAAGTCGGATACCGACGCGGTCGCTGCCCCAGATGGACACCACCGCTTCGGTGACTTCCAGCGTCAGCCGGGCACGGTTTTCGATGGAGCCGCCGTACTGATCGGTGCGCTGATTGGTCGAATCGCGCAGAAACTGGTCAAGCAGATAACTGTTGGCAGAATGCACTTCCACACCGTCGAAACCGGCTCGCTTGGCATTCTCGGCGGCAAGCTTGTATTGCTCGATGATTCCCGGAATTTCCGAGGTCTCAAGCGCACGCGGCATCGACACTTCGACAAAACCTTTTTCGGTGTACGTGCTGCCCTCGGCCTTGATCGCTGAAGGGGCGACCGGGGCTTCGCCATTGGGCTGCAACTCGACACTGGAAAAACGCCCGACGTGCCACAACTGGCTGACGATTTTTCCGCCGGCGGCGTGTACGGCATCGGTGACTTTCTTCCACCCAGCGACTTGCTCTTGCGACCAGATACCCGGAGTCATTGCATAGCCGCGACCCTGGGGGGAAATGTTCGTCGCTTCGGCGATGATCAGACCCGCACTGGCGCGCTGGGCGTAATAGGTCGCGTGCATTGCATTCGGCACGCCGTCCTCGGCCATGCGGCTGCGGGTCACCGGCGCCATGACTATCCGGTTGGCTAACTGCAACGCGCCCATAGCCATGGGCGAAAAAAGGTCGGTATCTACAGCGTTATCAATCATGAGAACTCCAAATCAATAGACCGGTCGTCTAGTAAAAACAACCAAAAAAAACGCCCCTCTGCCAGCGGGCGTGCACTCGGTATCAGTGCGGTTTCAAACGATAATGTCGGCGAAAAAATTCACACTTCGGCAGCTGTACGAGCACGTGAGGGTTCAAGAGCAGCCCTTTCCCACTTGGCAATCACCAGTGGCGCGATGGCATTGCCCAATACGTTCAGCGTGGTCGTACCGCTGTCGATGATCCTGAAAATACCCGCAATCAACGCCACACCCTCCAACGGCAGACCGGCTGACGCCAACGTTGCGGAGAGGATGATGATGGCAAAACCAGGCACCCCCGCCGCGCCTTTCGAGGTGAGCACCATCGTCACCACCAGCAATATTTGCTGAGACAGCGACAAGTCGATTCCATAGAGCTGTGCGACGAAGATCGTCGCGACCCCGAGGAAGATCGAAGCGCCGTCCAGATTGAATGCATAACCCACCGGCACCACGAAACTGACGATCCGACGCGGTACACCGTAACTCTCCAATCGGGTCATCAACTGCGGCATGACCGCGGCTGAAGCAGCACTCGAGAACGCCAGAATCAGTTCACTGCGGAAGTAGCGAATCAACTTGAAAATGTTCTCGCCAATCAAGTAGCAAATACCGCCGAGTATCACCAGGGCGAAGACCAGCAGTGCCAGGTAAACCACACCGATCAACTTGAGCAACGGCAACAGAGAAGCAAAACCAAACGTCGCGACCGTTGCGCCAATCATGCCGAAGACCCCAATCGGCGCGTAGGCCATGACCATTGAGACGACTTTGAACATCGCATCGGAAATGCTCTGAACCAGCGCAATGGCAGGTGCACTTTTTTCTCTCGGCAGCGCATTCAAAGCAAGGCCGAACAACACGGCGAAGAACAGCACCGAGAGCAATTTCGCTTCCGACATCGCCACCAGGACATTGTCCGGCACGATGTTCTGCAAGATCACCAGCGCACCTTTTGACGGCTCCATGCTGATCGATGCCGTGCCGTGCGAAAGGCCGGAAATATCGGTACCGGTACCCGGCTCGAAGATGTTCGCGAAACACAGGCCGACGACGATGGCCAGCGCAGTGATCGCAAAGAAATAGCCCAGCGACTTGATGCCCATGCGGCCAAACGATTTGTTATCGCCACCGCCGGCAATCCCCAGAATCATGCAACAGAACACAATCGGTACAACCACCATCTTCATCATCTTGATAAAGATGTCACCGAGGGGTTTGAGAATCTCCGCACTTACCCACGTTTGATACTGCGGATGGGTATTGAAATACCAACCGACGAGCACGCCAAGCAATAGCCCGGCAACGATTTGCCACACCAAGGGAATACGTTTCATGTCTAGCCTTTTTGTTGGAATGAAAGGTCTGCGCTATGGGCAGTTGCTAGAGTCATGAGCTTCCAGCTCACTAGAGAACAAATGGCACAAACGGGTTGTGCCATGACGGTTGTCATTTGGCGAAGAGCTGGCTCATATCCTTGAAAGCCTTGAATTCCAGAGCGTTACCGCACGGATCAAAGAGGAACATGGTGGCTTGCTCGCCAACCTGCCCTTGAAAGCGGATGTAAGGTTCGATCACAAACTGAGTGCCAAAGGACTTCAGGCGCTCAGCCAATGCCTCCCACTGTTGCCAGCTCAGAATGATGCCGAAGTGCGGAACAGGAACGTCGTGACCGTCGACCGGGTTGCTGTGAACACTTTCCTGGGAGGCGGTTTTCGGGTGTTCGTGAATGACCAGTTGATGGCCATAAAAGTCGAAGTCGACCCACTGATGACTGGAGCGCCCTTCTGCAAGTCCGAAGACCTCACCGTAAAAGGTGCGCGCTGCAGCCAGATCGTAAACGGGAATAGCGAGGTGAAAAGGCGAGAGGCTCATCAGAACTCCGATCATATTCTTGTGGGTTGGCGAACGTTCCTACCGTCATCGGCGTTTTCGGTTCAGCCGCTGGCGGGGATGGGAAACATCCTAGGACGGAAAACCCAACATAAAAATCAATATATATTTCTTAGAAACACAATTAATATTTGTGAATGATCAAAGAACTCAAGACACTCATCGCCGTAGCGCGCGAAGGCACATTTGCTGCAGCGGGTAACCGAATCGGCCTCACACAGGCCGCCGTCAGCGCACAGATCCAGCGTCTGGAAGCCGAACTCGGCTTTGAGCTTTTCGACAGAAGGGGGCGCTCGGCCCATCTCAACAGGATGGGCCACCAGATACTGCTGCAAGCGCAAGAACTGCTGCGGCTCTACGACAGTCTCGGTACGACAACGGTGGGACTGCCGCCCAGCGTGCTGGTCAACATTGGCGCGATTGCGTCGGTGCAGCGCTCTTATCTGCCTGACGCCCTGGCGAAGTTTCACCAACACTGCCCACAGTGCCGATCTCGCGTGGTGCCAGGGTTGTCGATGGAACTGGTCAACCTCGTTGATACTGGCGAGATCGACATGGCCGTGATCATCCGTCCACCCTTCTCACTGCAGAGTGATCTGCGCTGGACCACCCTGGCGCTGGAGCCTTACCGGTTGATCGTGCCACGCGCAGTGCCGGGCGATGACTGGACCCACTTGCTGTGCAGCCAGCCGTTCATTCGCTATGACCGATCCTCCTTCGGCGGCAGACAGGTTGACCGTTTTCTGCGGCAGATGCATTTCACCCTGCACGAGGTCTGCGAGCTGGATGAACTGGAGGCGATCATCAAGCTGGTCGAGAACGGAGTCGGCGTAGCGCTGGTGCCGCAGACGGCACCGGATTTTGCATGGCCCGCTGGTGTCCGGGTACTCGACCTCGGCCAGCACACCTTCCACCGCGATATCGGCCTGGTGCACCGGTCTCGCCAAACCTTCACCGAACCTGTGCGGATGTTGGCCGAGCTGATCAGTGCTCAGATGTGTCCAGGCGCAATCCCCGATGCGTTCAAAGAGAACAATCATTAACTGCATCAATAACAGCCATTAATTCAATGAAGTTCTCTTATCAGGCTCGCGGCGTAAGATCGGCTCCAGACCCCAACCACTACACCTCGGAGCACACACTCATGAAACGCCAAGCCCTTCTCAGCATCGCTTTCTCCCTGTTCGCCCTGAATGCATTTGCCGCTGAACCTGCCACCCAGACAGATCCATTGTTCAGCGATGCAGTAGCCGCTGCGACCCAGACTGATCCACTGTTCAGCGATGCAGTAGCCGCTGCAACCCAGACTGACCCACTGTTCAGCGACGCGGTGGCCGCCGCTACTCAGACCGACCCACTGTTCAGCGACGCGGTGGCCGCCGCCACCGAAACCGACCCACTGTTCAGCGATGCCGTTGCCGAAGGCGGTTCAGACCGTTTGATTGAACGCCGCGTCGTCTGAATGCAGCGCTTCACCGCAGTCACCGAAGAAAGGCCCGACCTCACCCGTCGGGCTTTTTTCGTCTGGAAGCTCCGCTCACATGCCCTGCTCTGCCGGAAAGTTTTCCTCCCCAATCGGCTTGATCACCTAACCTCATAGACTGTGTGATCCACTCGAGCCGCCTCACCCATGCGCAACACATTGAAGTCGTTGTTTTTTGTCGTATTCATGCTGCTGGCTGGCGGCAGTCCGCCACTGTGGGCAGCCGACTTGCCGGCGCCGGCAACGACCGCTGCCGCGCCGTTGCCGGTGATTTCGCAAAGCGATCTGCAGGCCTTGCAACAACGCCTCGATGGCCTGAAACAACAGATTTCCGCGGCGAACAACTACAACCAGCTCGAAGGACCGCAGGATCGGGTGCAGGCGTTTATTCTGGATGTCGATCGGTTGTCGGCGGCGTTGTTGCCGCAGCAGGCGCAACTGGCCGTGCAGTTAGGGGTATTGGGGGCCGCGCCGGATACTGATCTGGCGGCGGAGCAGGCAGACATCGTCGCGCAGCGAGCCTCACTGGCGGAACAGAAGAACAAAGTAGACGGGACACTGAAGAGCCTGGCGGCGTTGAAGCAGAACGCGGCGGATCTGATTACGCAGATCGCTGGCATCCGCCGCACGTTGCTGGAGAGCGAACTGACGCTGGGCACTGACAGCGTGCTGAGTCCGCATTTCTGGTCGCCGCTGGTGAGCCCGACCGAGGATGATCGCCAGCGTTTGCGCTTTTTCGTCGCGCAAGTGCGCGACACCTGGGCCACCGTGTGGGCGCCGGGACAGCGGCTCTACACCAGCGTGTTGGTGTTGCTGGCGCTGGTCATCTGGACATTCGGCCGCAGGCTCGCGGAACGAGGTCTGACCTGGGTGTGCATTCACCGCATGCCTGAGGGGCGCCTGCGCCGCAGTGCACTGGCGTTCGCCTCGGCGCTGGCGACCATCGCCACCACTGGCATTGCCTTGCAATTGCTGTTCTATGCCTGCACCCGCCACCAACCCTTGCCGCCGGTGCTGGAAACCTTCTCCGAAGAGTTCGAGAAGGTGGTGTATGCCTGCGTGCTGCTCACCGGTTTGAGCCGCGCTTTGCTGTCGACCGAGCATCCCTCGTGGCGCTTGCCGGCGATTGCCGATCCGGTGGCGCTGGCGCTCAAGCCCTATCCGCGCATCTTATCCTGCACGCTGCTGGTGCTGGTGACGCTGGTGCAGGTCAGCAACGCCACCGGTATGAGCAGCCAGATTGTGATTGCCGGGCGCGGGGTGATTTCCATCGTTGTGCTGGCAATCGTGACGATCCTGCTGTTGCGCGTCGGCAAAGTGCGCAAGGCGCTGGTCGCTGCCAATGATGCGGCGGCAGCGAACAGTACGTTTGCCGGGGTGATTTACACCCTCGCCAGCATCTCGATGTTTGTCTCGGCGATTGCCCTGCTCGCCGGCTACGTATCGCTGGCGCGATTCATCAGTTATGAGCTGGTGTGGGCGTACATTGTCCTGTCAGGTTTCTACCTGCTGATCCAGTTGATCAAGGACGTCTGCGAGCACGTGTTTTCACCCAGACATGCGAGCGGCAAGGCGCTCAAACAGCTACTGGGTATCGGTGACCGGCGACTCGATCAGATCTCGATTCTGTTGTCCGGTTTCAGTCGGGCCGCGTTGTTGCTGTTGGCCGTGATTGCCCTGTTTGTCGGCGGCATCGGCACCACGCTCGGGCAACTGGCGAGCAACATCATGGCGATCCTCGGCGGCGCCGGGTTGCGCAAGCTGAACATCGTCCCCGGTCACCTGCTCAATGCCGTGCTGGCGCTGATGATCGGCATCTGGCTGATCCGCGCCCTGAGTCGCTGGCTCGACAACGAGTTCCTGCCCAAGACCGACATGGACCCGGGCATGTGCGCCTCGCTGAGCACGCTGTTTTCCAACATCGGTTACGCCTTCGTGATTCTGCTGACGCTGTCGTCACTGGGCGTGCAGTGGACCAACCTGGCGTGGATCGTCAGTGCACTGTCGGTGGGTATCGGTTTCGGTTTGCAGGAGATCGTAAAGAACTTCGTCTCGGGCCTGATTCTGTTGACTGAACGGCCAGTGAAGGTCGGCGACTTGATCAGCATCAGCGGCGTTGAAGGCGATATTCGCCGCATCAACGTACGGGCCACGGAAATCCAGCTCAGCGACCGCTCCATCGTCATCGTGCCCAACTCGCAACTGATCTCGCAGAACCTGCGCAACGTGACATTGGGCGGCAGCGCGCAAGGCGTGGCATCGCTAGAGCTGGTGTTCCCGCTGGACATCGATCCTGAAGAGGTCAAAGAACTGTTGCTCACAACCTACCGGGAAAACGAAACCATCCTCGATAAACCGGCACCGTTCGTGCGCTTCAGCAAGTTGTCGCCGGACGGGATTACTTTGACGGTCACAGGGTATGTGGGCAGCCCGCGGATTGTCGGGGTGACCAAAAGTGATTTGCTGTTCGAGATTCTCAAGCGTTTGGGGGCGGCGGAAATTGCCTTGGCGAAACCGCCGGCGAGTGCGTAAGGAATCGGTAAGGCTGTGGCATGGAATATTTTCGGTGTTTAAAAAAATCGCTTTCGCGAGCAGGCTCGCTGCCACAATTTTTGCGTGGTGAAGGGTTATTCCGGAAGCGCCTAAATGCCTGCTTTTTAGGTCTTTATTGGCGGTCAGACTGCAACCTTATACTCGAGCGGTTTACTCATCGTTCAATAAGGATGTTCCATGCCTCAACGTCTTTTACTGGCGGCCTTGTTTCTGGCCGTCGCCGGTTGTGTCAGCCCTCCTCCTGCGTCCGTTCACACCCATGATCCCGCCAGCTCGACCCTGCAAGGCGATGCTTCGCGGCCGGCGCAGGCACAGTGGATTCGCACCGAGTTGTACTTCTCCGTGGGCTCGATTGATGGCAAGGAAGGGGCGGTCAGTCCGGCGCGCTGGCGTGAGTTTCTTGATCAGGAGGTGACGTCGCGATTTCCTGATGGTTTCAGTGTGCTTGATGCTTATGGGCAGTGGCGGGACAAGGGTGCTCAGGCGCCTGAGCGGTTGAGTACCAAGGTGATTGTGATTTTGCATGAGAACAGTGAGAAGAATGTGGCCAACATCGAAGCGATTCGTTTGGCTTACAAGCGTATTACCGGGGATTTGTCGGTGCTGCGGTTGTCGCAGCCGGCGGAGGTGTCCTTCTAGCCCCCCTCACCCTAACCCTCTCCCAGAGGGAGAGGGAACCGATCCGGGGATATTGGAGAATTACGCCGACCTGAACGTACTTCACTGAATCCATGATCGACCTTGACCTGTATTTGCCTCACTGAATCCATGATCGAATCAGTCTGAATTTGCCTCACTGAATCCATAATCGACCTCAGCCTGAATTTGCTTCAATTAATCCATAATCGATTCGGTCTTTCAGGTCGATGCATCACGCAAGACACCTCGGTCGGCCCCCTCTCCCTCTGGGAGAGGGCTGGGGTGAGGGCTTGGCGTCAGTCGGCTCAACACTGCCAGTATCACGGCCCCCACCAACAACACCCCAATCCCGAAAAACGCCCCAAACCCCACCACCGTCACGCTGGAATAAAGCATGTACAGGCACAACCCGAAAAACAGCAGCGGCAACAGCGGATACATCGGCACCTTCACCGGCCTCGGCACCTCGGGAAAACGACGCCGCAGAATAATCAGCGCCACGCTGCTCAAACTCAGAAACAGCCAATAAACCGGAGTCAGGTACTCAACCATGGTGTTGAAACCGCTCTGAGTGAAACTACCAAACAGCACCAGCAACAACGCCACCGCACCTTCCGCCAGCAACGCTTTGCGCGGTACACCATCGCGATCTTCCCAGTCGCCGAAACTGCGCAGTTGCGGCACATCGCGCGCAGCAGCGTAGGTGGTGCGGGCGCCCACCAGCAAGGTCGAGTTGATGGTTGCGATCGCGGCGATGCCAACCATCAGCAAAATCAGCAGAACACCCGGCGCACCGAATGCGCGGTTCAATAACTCCACGGCCGGGGCATTGCTGACGGCTAGTCCAGCGAATCCCAAGCCCTGAACGAACGCCCAATTCAGCGCCAGATAGATCACCATCAACACGCTCAGCGCACCGAGCATGGCAATGAAAATCCCTCGTCGGCCATCACGCACTTCTGCCGATAACGTCGCCGCGTCGCTCCAGCCACCGAACGCCATAAAGACAAAAATCAGCGCCGTCGAGAAGCCGGCCATACCGGTGTTTTCAGGCGTCAGCGCAGTGCTTGGCGTTGGCGGCTCGATGCCCTGCCAAACCAGCAAGACTCCGGCACTGGCAATGCTAAAAAAACCCAGTGCAAGCAGGCCAACCAGCAAGGTCTGCGTGATGAAGCCGATGTGTTTACCGGTGAGATTAAGCAGCACCAATGCCGCAATCACCACCCCGGCAAACAGCCCCGAGCCGTACTGCCCCAGCGGCACCACCGCATTGACGTAATCGGCAAACATGAACGCCGACAAGGCGATCCACCCGGTGTGCATCACCGAAAACCGCGACCAGGCGAACAAGAACCCCATACGCTCGCCATACGCCGTGCGCAGAAAATGATAGTCACCACCCGGGTGCGGAAACGCTGTGGCCATCTCGGCAAAACACAGCGCACCGATCATCGACGCGACACCGCCAAGCACCCAAACCCAATAGAAATGCTCCGGTCCGACGTTGAGCGCCACGGTCGGCGCGGTTTTCAGGATGTCGGTGGTGATCACCATGCCCAGCGTGATCAGCAACGCCTGAAAAACCGGCAGATGGCGCCCCGGCCCCGCGTCAGAAACCATAGGTGGCGCGGGCGTAGTAATAGGCGCCGTTGGTGCCGATGGGCGACAGCACGTCGTACGGCAGGTTGCCGCCGTAGTTGATCGCCGAACCGGAACGTTCCGGGTAGTTGTCGGTGAGGTTGTTGCCGCCCACGGCAATGTTGAATTTCGGCGTGAATTTGTAAGCCACCTCGGCGTCCAGTTGCCACACGGCGCCGTAGGTTTGCTCCGGTTGCGAGTCGCCGAAATCAAACACACGAGTGGTCTCACCTTGGCGGGTCAAGCGTCCGAGCAAGCCCCAATGTTCGCTGGCCCAGTTGGCGGAGAAGATGAAGCGATCCCTCGGCGCTGCATCGGTCAGAGTGTTGGTTTCTTCAACGCCAACGAGGGCGTCATTGCCGATGCCCAGCGCCGTCAGTTGCGACGGCGTGCCTTTGGTGCTGGTGACTTTGGTGTGGTTGTAAGTGTACGCGGTGGTCAGGCCCAGTTGCCCTTCGTAGAACGGCTGGTGGTAGTTGAGCACCAGTTCGGCGCCGTCGGTGCTGGTGTCGGCGGCGTTGGTGAAGAAGTTGACGTCGTGCACGCCAGCAACGCCGAAGTTGTCGTTGATGTAATTTTCCAGGGCATCGCTGCCGATGCGTTGCGACAGGGTGATGCGGTCTTTGACGTCGATGCGGAACACGTCCAGGGAGGCATCGAAGCGTTCGTTCAACTGGAAAGTCAGGCCGAGGCTGAAGTTCTTCGAGGTTTCCGGATCAAGCTTTTCCGCACCCAGCGCACGGGCGATCGGGTCGTTGACCGAGAGCACGCGGATATCGGTCAGCGTACCGCCATCGCCGAAGTTGCTGGTGGTGTTCTGGAAGCCACTCTGGGCCAGCGACGGCGCGCGGAAGTTATTCGAGACCGCACCGCGCAAGGCCCATTGTTCAGTGAGCTTGTAGCGACCGCTGAGTTTGCCGGTGAGTTTGCTGCCGGCGTCGTCGTAATGTTCCCAGCGCGTGGCGGCGTCGACGAACAAGCGATCAGTGAGATCACCGGACAACTCGGCGTAGGTGCCGAACACGTTGCGATCCAGATCCGACTCTTCGCTCGGGCGCAGGCCGTTGGCACCGTCGGCCCCGGAGCCGATGTAGGAGGCCTCGTCACCGGCGTAGGTCAGGTAGTTCTCGTAGCGGTATTCGCCACCCACCGCCAGCACGAACGAACGCTCGCCGAGGCGCAGTTCGCGGCTGAAATCGAGGTTGCTGGTGGTCTGACGCAGTTCGTAATCGCCGGTATCGAACTTCGTCGGTGAGTCTTCGCCGAGGCTGACGTTAAGCGTGCGCCGGGTCGAGCCATCGAAGCGGTTGCGCCCGTGAGTGACGCTGCTGTCGAAGTCCCAATCGTCACCGATCAGCCCTTTGAAACCGGCGGTGGCGGAAATGTCCTTATTGTCGCCGAGCGATTGCGGCAAGTAGCCGTTGGGGTAGAACTGCGGCTGTTCATACGGATAACGATAGAACTCGGCACCGGTGGTGTGGCGCTGGTTATAGGTGCCGAAGCTGTAGGCCTTGCCGCCGGCCAGCGGCAATTCGCTGTTGAACCAGAGGTTGACGTCCCGTGCGACGCCGTCGCCCATCACATAGTTGCGCTGGCCGGGGGTATCGGCAAAACCATCGAAACCGGCGCGGTTGGTCGGGTTGCGATCCTTGTATTCGGTACCGCCACGAACAAACCCGCCCTCCTCACCCAAACGCGTGCCGATCTTCGCCGTGGTCACGCTGTTCTGGCCGTCGGTGGTGGTCTTGCCGATGGCGTCCTGACGGGTGTGATAGGCGCCATAACTGGTGGACACCTCGCCGCCTTCCGGCGCGTCATCCAGGATGATGTTGATTACCCCGGCAATCGCGTCGGAGCCGTACTGCGCGCCTGCGCCATCGCGCAGCACTTCGATGCGTTTGATTGCACTGAGCGGGATCGAGTTGAAGTCTACCGGCGCAGTACCGCGCCCGATCTTCGAGGAATCGTTGACCACCGCTGACGTATGGCGGCGCTTGCCGTTAACCAGCACCAGCACCTGATCCGGACTCATGCCGCGCAATTGCGCCGCGCGAACATGGTCGGCACCGCCGGAATTGGATTGGCGCGGCAGACTGAAGGACGGCAACAGCGTCTGCAAAGCCGCGCCCAACTCGCCGTCAGCGGCGCCGGCGGATTTCAGGTCTTCGGCGGTGAGTACGTCGACCGGCACTGGCGAATCCAGCACCGTGCGCGAAGTGCCACGGGTGCCGGTGACCAGCACGGTACCGAGTCGCGATTCGCTGTCGGCGCTGGCGGAAGTTTCTTCGGCGTTAGCGGGAAGTTGCCAAATAGCGGACACGACAGCGGCCGCCAGTAATGAACGGGAACGGTAATGCATATAACAGCTCCTTGAATCGCAGTTAATACCCGGCCGTTGCCGACAATAAAGTTCGGCAATCAATGCGCGGCAATGTCTGCTGTAGTTTTGGATTTCTGGAAGGCGGTGAAGGTTTTTCAAGTTTTGATAATGGCTGTTGCGTAGTTTCCCCAGCGTGAGACGTTTCCCCTTGAAACTCGATGCTAGACGAGCGGTTGCGAGCCGTAAAAGAACCAATAACGCTTAGGTTATATCGCTCTAAAGGATTGTTCTTAGTTCAGCAAAAGTGTTGCTGAGCCAACACTTCAACCAACTAAAAACAATTTTTAGACTGAAATGCAGTACCCCTGTAGGAGTGAGCCTGCTCGCGATAGCGGTGTGTCAGTTGACAACTTTTTTACTGATACACCGCTATCGCGAGCAGGCTCACTCCTACAGTTTTGATCTGCGTCGGGCATTACTTAATCGAACGCTTTCTCCAGCCAGGCATCCTCGGCAATATACAGCTCATCACCATTGAATCGCTGTTCGACAAACGGATCAGCGTGCAGATGAAAGCCATTACGCTCCCAGAAACCCGCTTGTTCCTGTTCAACGAATTCAAGCCCGCGCAGCCACTTGGCGCTCTTCCAGAAATACCGCCCCGCCACCACCAGCCGCAGTGGCCAGCCATGTTGCGCGGTCAGCGGTTGGCCGGCGTAATGGGTGGCCAGCAGACTGCCCGGGTGCAACAGATCATCAAGTCGCAAGTTGGTCTGGTAGTCGTGGTCGGCATGGGCCATGACGAATGCCGAGGCTGGCTGGACATCGAACGCCTGCAACAGATCCAGCAGATGCACCCCGCTCCATTCGGTGTCGAACTTCGACCAGCGTGTCACGCAATGGATGTCGCAACGCAGTTTTCGTTGCGGCAATGCCTGCAGATCGGCGTAACGTAATTCGATTGGCTGGGGGAGCGTGCCGAACAGGCGTAGCGACCAATTGGCGAGGTCATATTCCGGTACTTCGCCTTCGTGGAGGATTGGAAATCGCTCCGTCAGTACCTGGCCTGGGGGTAGTCGTTCACCGAACGCCGGATCGGCTTTCGGCGAACGGCTTTTACGTAAGCGTGAGGCTTTTTTGTGCATAGTCACTCCATTTTCAAGGGCGCCCCCCATTCCCTGTAGGAGTGAGCCTGCTCGCGATAGCGGATTTGAATCCAACATTGTTGCCGGCTGATCCACCGCTATCGCGAGCAGGCTCACTCCTACAGGGGATCGTTGTCGGCGGAGGATCTAGTTGGCCACTGGAATCCACGACGCCCGCGCAACATTCGCGGTATCACCGAAGCTGGGGAGTTTCTGCGCCAGATCACGAACATTCTTCACATCCAGATCCAGCAACTGCTGACGGGTAATCAGCGTCGGCGGTACCAGCACCTGATGCCCCGGATTTTCCCCGGCAATCAACATCGCCAGACTGCGCACACTGATTGCCCCGGCCACTTGCGGATTGACCGCTGCCGTCGCCGCCCAGGCGCTGTCCGGCTCTTTCATGATTTGAATATCGGCAGTGGAAATATCGGCGCTGTAGATCTTCACCTTGCTCGTCAACCCCGCCTCATCGACGGCAATTTTCGCGCCTTTGGCGAACTCATCGAACGGCGCAAAAATCACGCTGATGCCTGGATTGGCGCGAAGTACAGCGCTGGCCTGATCTGCGACCGAGTTGGCGATCGGTGGATTCAACGTGCCAAAGCGTGCCTTTTCGACAATCCCCGGATTGGCCTTCTTCACCTGACTCCAGATCTCGTCGCGGCGCTCCATCGGCGTGAAGCCGCTGATGTAAACGTAGCCGGCATCGAACTGCGTGCCGTTTTCCTTGACGGCCTGGTCCAGAGCCAAACGCGCCAGCGCATGATGATCCTGCTCGACCTGGGTTACTTGCGGCGTGTTCAGATCAACATCGAAAGCAACAACTTTGATGCCTTTGGCGATAGCCCGGTCAATCGGCGCTTTCAATGTTTCCGCCAAGCCGAGCTGGACGATAATGCCGTCGACGCCCAGATCAATCGCCTGATCGATCATCTCGCCCTGACTCGCCGCCTGCTGCCGGGCATCGAATACGCGCAGATTGGCACCCAGCGCTTCGGTCTGCTTTTCCACACCACGCAAGTACGCCTCGGGGAAGTCCCCAGAGAACAAGTAACCGACCAATGCAATCTGCACCTGACCTTTGTCGAACGGCGCCGGCGCACCGGGCAAGGCTTTGGCCTGAGCGCTCAGTGCCATCGCCGAAAATAACGCACCGGCGAGGCAATGACGGGCGAACTGAGTGATTGAACCGTGCATACAACTTCCTTGAATGAAGCGGCTCAACGCGCCCGATGCGCGAGGCCGAACGTGAACATCAGGGCCAGCACCAGCACCAGCCCCTTGACGAAATCCTGCGCGTAATACGGCGCGTTGAGCATGGTCAGGCCATTGAGCAACGCCGCCACCAGCAGTGCACCGACCAGGGTGCCGAAAGCATTGGGCTTCTTCGCGCCGAGTACGGCAAAACCGATCAGCGCCGCGCCGAGGGCATCCAGCACCAGGCCATTGCCCGAGCTGACGTCGCCACGACCCAAACGCGCCGCCAGCAACAAGCCGCCGAGCGATGCCAGCAATGCTGAAAGCACGTAAGCCAACAACTTGAAGCGCTGCACCGGCGCACCAGCCAGTCGCGCCGCTTGCTCGTTGCCGCCGATGGCATAGAACAAACGACCAATGCGCGTGCGTTCGAGAAACAGCCACACCGCCACCGCTACCACCGCCGTGATCAACACCGGAATTGGCACCACCTCCCACAACCGCCCACGACCCAGCGCCAGAAATGCGGCACTGAACGTACCTTCGGTTTCCTCGCCACTGGGCAAGGTCATGCCGACTGCAATCGAGCGTCCACCGGTAGGAATCAGCTGCACGCCGATCACCAGAAACATGCTGCCCAGCGTCGCGAGAATGTCCGGCACCCGCAGCTTTACGATCAGCCAACCGTTGAGCAGGCCGACCAGCGCGCCGCCCGCCAGACTGATCAACACCGCCGGCAGCGCGCCCCAGCCGAGCACGACCATCACGTAGCTGGCGATCATCAGACTCATCGCCGCCACGGCGCCAATCGACAGATCGAGGCCGCCGACAGCCATGGTCAGCGTGACGCCCAGCGCCAGCAGCGCAACAATCGACACCGATTGCAGGATGCTGAACAGGTTGCCGACGCGCAGGAATGCCGGCTCGGCAACGCTGAAAAACATTACGATCAGCGCCAGCAGCCACAGCAGGCCGTAGCGGATCAATACGTGCAGCAGGCGCTCGGCGGGTGCCGCTGCGCTCGATAACAGTGAACTTGAATCAGGCACTCGCTCTGCTCCTTGGCGTGGCTTGAGGGGAATGTTCGGTGAGGTCGCTGCCGGCCAATGCGGCCACCAGATCAGCGCGATTCAGTTCGGCACGCGGGTACTCGGCCACCACGGCGTGATCGCGCACCAGCAGGATGCGGTCGGCAATTTCCAGGGCTTCATCGACGTCGGCGCAAATCACCAGCGTCGCCCGGCCCTTGGCGCTGTCGCGCAGCAGTTGGCCGATGTCGCGGCGGGCACGTACATCGACGCCTTGAAAAGGCTCGTCGAGAATCAACACCCGCCCTGCGCCGAGCAGCCAGCGGCCAAGCACCACTTTCTGCTGGTTGCCGCCCGACAGTGTGCTCATGGGCACATCGATACCGGTGGTCTTGATCCCCAGCGTCGCCACTTGTGTCTCGACCGCTGCTGCTTCGGCACGATTGCGGATGAATCCGCCTCGGGTGAAGCGCTCAAGGAACGGCAAGGTCAAAGTTCGACGCAGGGAGAAATCCGCCACCAGCGACTGACTGGCACGGTCTTCGGCGGCGAAGAAAACTCCGCTTTGAATGGCCTGGCGTGGTGAGTTCGCGTGCCACTCAGCGCCATCCAGTTGCACCCTGCCCGAGGCCGCTTTACGCAGGCCGAACAACACCTCGGCGATTTCACTTTTACCGGCGCCCAACAGGCCGGTGAGCACCACGATTTCATTCTCGTGCAGGCTCAGATCGAACGCGGCGGAGCGCGGCAGGATTTGCATCGTGCTGAGTTTCAACACCTCGCGCCCGGCCACGCACGGCTGGTAGACATGCTCAGCCAGCGCCTGTCCCAGCATGGCGCTGACCGCTTCGGGTAACTGCCGCGTCGTGAATTCGCCCGCGAACTGGCCATCGCGCAGAACGATCGCGCGATCCGCCACGCGTTGCAGGTCGGAGAGTCGATGGGAGATGTACAGAATCGCCACTCCACGACTGCGCAAGGTGTCGATCAAACCAAACAAGCGTTGCGCCTCGGCATCGGAGAGCGCCGCCGTCGGTTCATCAAGAATCAGCAGACGCGGCTGAAACGCCAACGCGCGAGCGAGCACCACCAATTGCCGTTCGGCCTGACCGAGATGCTCGATCGGCTGCTCCAGCGGCAACACCAAGCCCAGCCCGGCGGCGATGCTCGCAGCACGCTGCAGCAGGCGTTGGCGATTGAGCCAGAAGTCCGCGTCCGGCTTGCACAGTTCATCGAGCAGGAGGTTTTCCGCGACGCTCAAACCCGGTGCGATGCCCTCGTTGATCTGCTGGTGCACCGCGACAATGCCAAAGCGCCGCGCCGACAGCGGCGAACTGAAATGCCGTGGCGCGCCCTCCAGCCAGATCTCGCCAGCATCGGCGCTCTGGCTGCCCGCGAGAATCTTCACCAGAGTCGACTTGCCCGCGCCATTGGCACCGAGCAGCGCCACTACTTCAGCGGGATAGATGTCGAGGCTGACGGCATCCAGCGCCCGGCTCGCGCCAAATATCTTGCTCAACTCACGCAGACGAATCAGTGGCTCGCGAACTACAGCGACCGGCACACTCATACAATTCCTTAGCGGCGATGCGCCAGCGAACGAACCAACCGATCGCCCAGGCTTTGCACGCCTTGGACGAGGATCACCAACACCACTACCGTGGCAACCATCACTTCATTGTTGAAACGCTGATAACCGTAACGAATGGCCAGATCACCAAGCCCACCGCCACCGATCACCCCGGCCATTGAGGAAAAACCGATCAGCATCACCAGCGTCAAGGTGATCCCGGCCAGCAACGCCGGCAGCGCTTCGGGCAACAACACTTTGAAGATCACATGGCCGATGTCACCGCCCATGGCGAGGATCGCCTCGATGCGGCCCTTGTCGACTTCGTCCAGCGCGTTTTCGACAATGCGCGCGAAGAAAGGAAAGGCACCGATGGTGATCGGCACCACAGCGGCGGTGCTGCCCAGCGTTGTGCCGACCACCAGCCGCGTCAGTGGAATCAGGGCAATCAGCATCACCACGAATGGCAGCGAACGGCCAAGGTTGACCACGCCACCCAGCGCGGCATTCAGTCGTGGCATCGGCAGCAGTCCGTCGCGGCGACTGATAAACAGCAACACGCCCAGCGGCAAACCGATCAGCAGCGTGAACAGCCCTGCGAGCAGGACCATGTACAGGGTTTCACCGGTGGCGTTGAACACCAGTTGCAGGATTTCATCCCAATTGACCGTGCGGTTCATGAGTGCGCCGCCCGTACACCGTATTGCTTGAGAAAACTCAGGCCCGGCGCAGCGTGGCCCAGGGGCAAGCCGCAAGTCGGTCGCAGCGAAGCGCCCAGTTGCGATTTCGCATCGGCCAGTAACCGAGGCACCGGCCCGGCCTCGACCAGACGCCCGTTGGCCATGAACGCGGCGTGATCGCAGATCGACTTGACCACCTCCAGTTCGTGAGTGATCAGCACGATGGTTACGCCCAGTTGCCGATTGATGTCGCGCAGCAGTTCAAGAATCGACGCGGTGGTTTCCGGGTCGAGCGCACTCGTGGCCTCGTCCGATAACAGATAGGCCGGCTCAGCAGCGAGAGCGCGGGCAATGCCGACGCGCTGCTTCTGGCCGCCGGACAATTGCGAGGGAAAGGCCTGCGCCTTGTCGCTCAAGCCAACCAGCTCCAGCAACTCGCGAACCCGCACATGACGCCACGGCTTGCCCACCTTGGCGATCTCCAGCGGTACCGCGATGTTGTCGAACACCGTGCGTGAATGCAGCAGGTTGAAGCCCTGGAAGATCATGCCGATGCGCTGGCGCTGCTGGCGCAGTTCGCTGACGGACAGCGTCGTCAGGTCGACGCCATCGAGCACAATGCGTCCGCTGTCCGGTCGCTCGAGCAGATTGAGGCAGCGCAGCAGCGTCGACTTGCCCGCCCCGCTACGCCCGAGAATCCCGTAGACCGCGCCGTCGGGAATGCTCAGTGAAACCTGATCGAGTGCCGGTTGCGCGGCCGAAGGATAAGTCTTGCTCAACTGCTCGACGGCGATCATGGCTTGCCGCCCGCCACCGGAATCACCGAGCCGGCGAAGTTGTCGGTGATGTATTTGGCGACCTCGGGCGACGTCAGGTCCTTGGCCAGTTGCGCGATACGCGGGTCGTGTTCGAGCTTGGGGGTGGTCACCAGAATATTGGCGTAAGGATTGTGTTCGGCTTTCTCCAGGCCCAAGGCATCCTTGGCCGGCACCAGGCCTGCGTCGAGCGCGTAGTTGCCGTTGATCACGGCCAGATCGACGTCGTCCAGCGAGCGCGGAATCTGCGGCGATTCGATTTCGAGAATCTTCAGCTGTTTCGGGTTCTCGGCGATGTCCTTGGGTGTTGCCTGATCGGCCGCCGGGTCGTTGAAGCCGGGCTTGAGTTTGATCAGGCCATTGTCCTGCAACAGGTACAGCGCTCGGCTCAGGTTGGTGACGTTGCTGGGCACGGCAACGGTGCCTTTGACCGGCACGTCGGCGAAGCTTTTGTGCCGGTGCGAATAGATGCCCAAGGGTTCGATATGCACCGTGGCCGCCACCGCGAGTTTCTCGCCGAGGGCCTTTTCCTGGGATTTCAGGTACGGCAGGTGCTGGAAGTAATTGGCGTCGACGTCACCGTGCACCAACAGCTCGTTGGAATTCACACCGTTGGGGATCTCGATGACTTTGAGATTCAGCTGCGGATCGATTTTCTGGATGTACGCCAGAATCTGCGCGTGGGGCACCGGGTCAGCGGCGACGCGCAGCGGCTCCAGCGCCTGCGCACCGAACGACGTCACCAGCGCGCCGAGCACGGCCAGGGTCAAACCTGCTTTCTTGATCATGTGCGGAGTCCTTGAGCGAGTGATGAGTCAGGCGGATTGACGAATAGGGGGTGGCGGCAGCAGCGCATCGGCATAGAAGCGCTGCGCGACATCGGGATGCGAGCGCAAACGGCCCTTGAGGTAGTTCCAGCCGACATCGCGAAACAGCGGATTGAGCGGATCACTCGCTGGCCCGCGCGCCTCGCGCAACAGTGCGGTGGGCAGCGGATACAGCGGCACCACGGCATCCAGTTGCGCGCCAAGGAAGAACGCAACAGATAGGCGTTCGCTTCCCGCCGGTGGCGAAACCACGCGATGTACCGTGGCCCGCAGATAACCGTTGCTGGCCAGTTCAAGCAGTTCGCCGATGTTCACCACCAGGGTGTTTTCACGCGGCAACGCGTCGATCCAGCGCCCCTCTTCGATCTCGACTTGCAGACCGGCCTGCTGGTCTTGCAGGAGGAAGCTGAGGAAACCGGAGTCCTTGTGTGCGCCGACACCTTGATGGCTCGACTCGCTGGACTGGCCGGGATAGCGCATCAACTTGATGTGTTCGTTGGGTTTGTCGCCGTAGAGTTGATCGAACGCATCGGCGCGCAGCGAGAGTGCCTGAGCGAACGCACGCAGCAGGCGCAACGACATCCGCGTCATCGCCTCCTGCCATTCCAGCAGTAACGGTTTCAGTTCCGGCAATGCCGCCGGCCATTGGTTGGGACCTTGCAGCCGCGCCCAGAACGGGCTGTCCGCCTGCAAGGGCAGCGCCTCACGCTCGGCGCCCAGATCGAATTGCTCACGCTGATCCGGCTGGCCACGGGTGATTTCCGAAGCGGCACGGTTGTAACCGCGAAAGTGCGGCGAGTTGATCATGCCGACGGCGGATTTCTCGCTGTCGGGCAAGGCGAAGAACTGGCGGGCGTGGTTCTGTACTTGCTTGAGTAAAGCGCTGTCGATGCCATGCCCAGTCAGGTAGAAGAAGCCGACGTCGCGGGCGGCGTGGCGCAGGTCTTCAAGAAATTCGTAACGCTGTTGCGCCGTGCCTTCGAACAGCGACAGGTCCAGCGTCGGTAATGCGGTGATGTCGAGGGTATGCGGCATGATTCACTCCCGTGTGAATCAAACCTGAAGAACCTGTGATCGATTCAGCGTGTGCCGTCATGGCAATCGGGGGTCTATCGGTTTGATGCGTTTTGATTCGTCGTTGTGACAAAACTAAACGATCTTAAAAATACAGAGCCAATATCTTTTTTGCATTACCTTAGGCCCGATTACCCCTCACCCCAGCCCTCTCCCGAGGGAGAGGGAGCTGACCGAGGTGTATAGCGCGATACATCGACCTGAACGACCGAGTCGATTATGGATTCGGCACAAACTGTTCAGGTCGGCGTAGCACTAAATAACGCCTCGGTCAGTCCCCTCACCCCAGACCTATCCCGAGGGAGAGGGAGCCGACCGAGATGTCTTGCGTTATGCATCGACCTGAAAAACCGGGTTGGATTCGGTACAAAACGTTCAGGTCGGCGTAGCACTAAATAACGCCTCGGTCAGTACCGTCCCAGCCCTCTCCCAGAGGGAGCCGACCGAGTTGTTTAGCGGTATGCATCGACCTGAACGACCGGGTTGGATTCGGTACAAAACGTTCAGGTCGGCGTAGCACTCAAGTCCACCTCGGTCAGTCCCCTCACCCCAGCCCTCTCCCAGAGGGAGAGGGAGCCGACCGAGGTGTCTTGCGTTATGCATCGACCTGAAAAACCGGGTTGGATTCGGTACAAAACGTTCAGGTCGGCGTAGCACTCAAGACCACCTCGGTCAGTCCCCTCTCCCTCTGGGAGAGGGTTAGGGTGAGGGAACCAGTCGACGCGGTATCAAGCGTCCTGCAACGCACGCGGCCGCTGACTGCGTTGTTCGGCACTGGCGTCCGGTGCCTGCTGCAACTGGAAGTCAAACTTCAGTTCGGCATAGCGCCCCGACACCGCATCCTCACGGAATACCACCTCCCCAACCAACCCTTCACGGGTCGCATAAGCGAAGTCATCCCACAAATACTGATCACCCGACAGATTGATCTGCGTCGTCAGGTGCCGATGCCCCGGTGCGCTGATAAAGAAATGTACATGCGCCGGGCGCTGGCCATGGCGGCCGAGCTGGTTCAGGCATTCCTGGGTCGGCCCTTGCGGATCGCAGCCGTAACCAGACGGGACGATGCTGCGAGCGCGGTAGCGGCCTTCTGCGTCGGTGATGATGCGGCGGCGCAGGTTGTACTCGGACTGGCTCGGGTCGAAAAACGAGTAGGTGCCCTTGGTGTTGGCGTGCCACAGATCAACCGTGGCACCGTCCATCGGTTGACCGTGAAGATCGAACACCTGGCCTTCGAGGTGCATAACGGTGGCGACGCCGTCCTCGCTGCCGTCATCCATGCGGCACTCGCCTTCGCACAGTGGCGCGCCGGCCACGTACAGCGGGCCTTCGATGGTGCGTGGCGTACCGCCGGTCAAGCCGACCTGTGCGTCCTTGGCGTCCTGTAACAGGTCGAGAAAATGCTCGAGGCCGAGGCCGGCGACCAACAGACCGGCTTCGGAACGAGCGCCCAAACGGTTGAGATAGTCGACCGCTTTCCAGAATTCGTCATCGCTGATTTCGAGGTCTTCGATGATTTTCGCGCTGTCCTGCAAGATACGCAGGACGATGGTTTTCAGCCGGGAGTTACCGTCGTCGTTGGCAAAACCGGCGGCTTCTTTGAAGAATTCCTGCAACTCGGCGGTGTGGGCAATTTTCACGGTCATGGTGGTTACCTCATCTTGTTGTTGTGTCGACGCAGTTCTTGAGTTCCTGCACCGTCCCTTGTAGGAGTGAGCCTGCTCGCGATAGCGGTCTGCCAGTTGCCATCAATGCTGAATGACACACCGCTATCGCGAGCAGGCTCACTCCTACAGGGGTCGGGTTGGATCAGCGATCGTCCGTATGGATCGACGACGGATGCCGACAGAGCCCGTCAATCTCAATGTCCATGTAGGGAAACAACGGCAAGCGCATCAGCGTGTCGTGCAGTGCCTCGACGCTCGGCACATCGAACACGCTGTAATTGGCGTAGTGCCCGGCGATGCGCCACAGGTGCCGCCAGACGCCTTCGCGCTGCAGCCGTTGCGCCAGTTCCTTCTCGTCAGCCTTGAGTCGATTGGTCAGTGACGGGTCCATATCGACGGGCAGTTTCACGGTCATTTTTACGTGGAACAGCATGGTGGCTCTCCTGATTCAGTGGCGGCGAAAACGCGCCAGACGCTCTTCATCCAGCGCCAGGCCAAGGCCTGGCGTCCGCGGGATGTGCAGGTGGAAATCGCGGTACTGCGGCGTTTCGGTGACGATGTCTTCGGTCAGCAACAACGGGCCAAACAGTTCGGTGCCCCAGGTCAGTTGTTTGAGCGTGAGGAAGGCGTGCGCCGAAGCCAGCGTGCCGACGGAGCCTTCGAGCATGGTGCCGCCGTACAGCGCAATGCCGGCGGCCTCGGCGATCTGCGCGGTTCTGAGCACGGCACGCGGGCCACCGTTCTTGGCGATTTTCAGGGCGAACACACTGGCGGCACCGTCGGCGGCGAGGCTGAAGGCGTCCTCGACGCTTTCGATCGATTCGTCGGCCATGATCGGCGCCGGGCTGCGCTGGTTAAGGCGAATCTGCCCGGAACGGTCGACCCGTGAAATCGGCTGTTCAATCAGGTCGATGCCGTTGTCACCCAGTACCTGACAGCCACGAATCGCCTGGGATTCATCCCAATACTGGTTGACGTCGACCCGCACACTGGCGCGCTCGCCTAAGGCTTTTTTGATCGCCACGACATGCTTGAGGTCTTGCTCCAGCGGATTGGCACCAATCTTCAGTTTGAAGATGCGATGACGACGCGCTTCGAGCATCTGCTCGGCTTCGGCGATGTCGCGGGCGGTGTCGCCGCTCGCCAGGGTCCAGGCCACTTCGAGGCAGTCACGCACGCGACCGCCGAGCAGCTCGCTGACCGGCAGACCGAGACGCTTGCCTTGGGCGTCGAGCAATGCGCTTTCGATGCCGGACTTGGCGAAGGTATTGCCCTTGGCGATCTTGTCGAGCCGCTGCATCGCGGCGTTGATGTTGTTGGCGTCCATGCCGACCAGCGCCGGGGCCAGATGCGCGTCGATATTGGCTTTGATGCTTTCCGGGCTTTCATAACCGTAAGCGAGGCCACCGATGGTGGTGGCTTCACCGATGCCTTCGATGCCGTCGCTGCAACGCAGACGCAGAATCACCAGAGTCTGCTTCTGCATCGTGTGCATCGCCAGTTTGTGCGGGCGGATGGTCGGCAGGTCAACGATGATCGTCGTCAGGTTTTCAATCAGGATTCGCTGCATGTCTGTGTCCCTTGAAGAGTGATCAACCGAGATCGCCGCCACCGACGGGCAAGGTCACGCCGGTGATGTACGAGGCGTCGTCAGAGGCGAGAAAGAGGATCGCGCCCACCTGTTCGTCGAGGCTTCCGTAGCGTTTCATCAGGCTGCTGTCGAGGGTTTGCGTGACGATTTCCTGATACCAGGCCTGCTCCTGCGCCGACGGTTCGGCGGCATTGCGCGGGATGCGCCGGGGCGGTGCTTCAGTGCCACCCGGCGCGGTGGCATTGACGCGAATACCGCGCTCGGCGTTCTCGAATGCCAGGCACGCGGTCAGCGCATTGATGCCGCCCTTGGCCGCGCCGTACGGCACGCGATTGATGCTACGGGTGGCAATCGACGAGACATTGACGATGGCGCCGCGCCCTTGCTTGAGCATGTACGGCAGCGCGGCGTGGCAGCACCATAGGGTCGGGAACAGCGAGCGGCGCACTTCAGCCTCGATCTGTTCGACTTCGTAATGCTCGAAGGGCTTGGCCCAGATCGTGCCGCCGACGTTATTGATCAGGATGTCGAGTCGGCCGAAAGTGTTGATCGCCTCGACCATCACCCGCGCACAATCGGCGTATTGCTCAAGGTCGGCGGTCAACGCGAGAACGCCCTCGCCTTGCAGTTCGTGAACCAGCTCGGAGCGATCAACCGCGACCACTTGCGCGCCTTCGTTCAGCAGGCGTTCACAGACGCGACGGCCGATACCCTGCGCCGCGCCGGTGACCAGCGCGACCTTGTTGGAGAATCTGTTGTTCATGACAACCTCGAAAGAAGAGTTTCAGGCAGCCGCTGCGGCGAATTTTTCGTAGTAGAAGTTCGCGGGTGTGATGCCCTGCTCGCGGATGTATTGGCTGACCGCTTCAACCATCGGCGGCGGGCCGCACAGGTACACGTCGACGTCGCCTTCATTGAGATGGCGCGGTTCGATGTGCTGAGTGACGTAGCCCTTGAGCGGATGCGCACTCTGCGGATTGGCCACGCAGGCGCCGAAGCTGAAATTGCCGATGCGGGCGGCGAAGGCTTCAAGGCGATTGAGCTCGACCAAGTCGAAATCGTTGGTCACGCCATAGATCAGATGCACCGGGTGTGCACTGCCCTGCTCGGCGATCTTTTCCAGCATCGCGGTGAACGGAGCCAGGCCCGTGCCGCCTGCGAGCAGCAGCAACGGCCGTTTGATCTCGCGCAGGTAGAAACTGCCCAGCGGCCCGGCCAGCGTCATGCTGTCGCCGGCCTTGGCCAACCCGGTGAGGAAGCTACTCATCAAGCCGCCGGGCACGTTGCGGATCAGGAAGCTGACCTCGCCGTTCTTCTGCAACGAGCTGAAGGAATAAGCGCGACTTTGCTCACTGCCGGGCACTTGCAAATTGACGTACTGGCCCGGCAGAAACGCCAGTTTGCTCAGCGCCTCGCCCTTGATCGACAAGGCGATGGTGCTCTCGGACAACTGCCGCACATCGCTGATCGAGGCCTGGAAACTGGCCTGTTCTGTCTTGCACACTTGCGAGCCTGCCGGCACTCGCACCACACAATCGCTTTCAGCGCGCATCTGGCAGGTCAGCACGTAACCTTGTGCGAGTTCATCTGCGCTCAAGGCGTCTTCGATAAAGTTGTCGCCCATGGCGTAACGCCCGGCCTCGGCGAAACATTTGCAGGTGCCGCAGGCGCCATCGCGGCAGTCCAGCGGGATGTTGATGCCTTGGCGATACGCCGCATCGGCCACGGTTTCATGGCCGCCAGCCTCGATGAATCGGGTGACGCCGTCTTCAAAATTAAGCGCGATCTGGAAATTCATGGTGCACCTCGCCGTGTCGACTAGATGTGGTAGATGTCGATGACCTGACGGACGTAATCGTTTTTCAGCACGACTTTCTTGGCCTTGATCAGCGGCTGTTCGCCGCGCAGATCGAGGGTGTAGAAACTGCTGCCGAAGTAGCTGTCGGTGACCTGATAGCGAAAACTCAGGGTGTGCCAGTTGAAACGCACCTGGCATTGCCCTTCGCTGTGCTCGACGATCTCGATGTTGCTCAGATTGTGCGAGGTGCGGGTGTCGGGAATGGTCGCGCTGGAGCGCTCGGTCTTGATCCGGAAGATGCGGTCTTCGAGGCCGCCACGGTTGCCGTACCAGATCAGCGAGATTTCGCTTTGCGGGTCTTCGGTGAGCGTGTCGTTGTCGTCCCAGGCCGGCATCCAGAAGGTCGCATCGGCGGCGTAGAGTTCCAGCCATTGATCCCACTGGCCGTCATCGAGATAGCGCGCTTCGCGGTAGAGAAAATCGCGCACGCTGTCGTAGAGGTTGCTCATCACACGGCCTCCACGGGAATCAGCTGTGGCTCGCTGGCAGCGGCCTTGAGCATGGTTTCCTGCCAGTACTTGTGTTGCAGCACAAATAGGCCTTCGTCTTCGGTACGCATGCCGGAGAGCAGTGGTTTGAGGTCGATTTCTTCGGCGGCGGCGTCGGCGCCTTCAACCCAGTGGGTGGCGCCACGGGACATGTCGTTCCAGCCACGGCCAGCGCCATAACCGGTCTGGCACGAGCGGAACTCTTCCAGATCATCCGGCGTGGCCATGCCGCTGACGTTGAAGAAGTCTTCGTACTGACGAATACGTTTGGCCCGCGCTTCAGCGCTCTCACCTTTGGGGGCAATGCAGTAAATGGTGATTTCGGTCTTGTCGACCGAGATCGGCCGGGCGATACGGATCTGCGAACTGAACTGATCCATCAAGTACACGTTGGGGTACAGGCACAGGTTGCGCGAGTTCTCGATCATCCAGTCGGCACGGGCCTGACCGAAATCACGGGCCAGTTCGTCGCGACGCTCGTAGGCCGGACGATCTTCCGGGTTGGCCCAGCGGGTCCAGAGCAGCAGATGGCCGTGATCGAAGGAGTAGAAGCCGCCGCCCTTCTTCGCCCAACTGCCGGCGCTCATGGTCTTGATCGCTTCACCTGCTTCGCGCTGTTGACGCTGGTTCTGGGTGGCGGCGTAGTTCCAGTGCACGGAGCTGACGTGGTAGCCGTCGGCGCCATTTTCAGCGGTGAGTTTCCAGTTGCCTTCGTAAATGTAAGAGCTCGAACCGCGCAACACTTCCAGGCCATCTGGCGACTGGTCGACGATCATGTCGATGATTTTTGCCGACTCGCCCAGATGTTCGGTGAGGGATTTCACATCGGCATTCAGGCTGCCGAACAGGAAGCCGCGATAGGACTCGAAACGCGCGACTTTGGTCAGGTCGTGAGAGCCTTCGCAGTTGAAACCTTGCGGGTAACCGGCTTCGCTCGGGTCTTTGACCTTGAGCAGTTTGCCGCTGTTGTTGAACGTCCAGCCGTGAAACGGGCAAGTGTAGCTGGAACGGTTGCCGGACTTGTGCCGGCAGAGCATGGCGCCACGATGGCTGCAAGCATTGAGGAAGGCGTTGAGCACACCGTCCTTGTTGCGCGCGATGAAGATCGGCTGGCGCCCCATGGTGGTGGTCAGGAAGTCGTTGTTGTTTGGGAGCTGGCTTTCGTGGGCGAGGTAAATCCAGTTGCCTTCGAAGATGTGCGCCATCTCCAGTTCGAACAGACGCGGATCGGTGAACATCTCCCGCTTGCAGCGGTAGGCGCCCTTCTCTTGGTCTTCTTCAAGCATGGCATTGAGGTAGTCGATTCCCAGGGACATGGCCGGGGCCTCCATTGTTATTGTTCAGGCCAGGTCAGATTAGGGAGGCGATGCACGGGGCAATAGCCGAATCCTGCAGATCGCTATCCGTTTTGTGCAGGACGGCGCGGCAGGTGGTTCAGCTTGTTTCGAAGGGAGTTATCAGTGGCGGCGCTTGAAGGTCTGCGACGGCAATTCGCCGAATTGCTGACGATAGCTTTCGGAGAAACGGCCCAGGTGCAGGAAACCGTAGTCGAGCGCCAGTTCGGTGAGATTGCGCACCGGGCAGCTCGGATCGCTGAGGCAGGCGTGGATGCGCGCAAGCTTGCGCTGGCGGATGTATTGCATCGGTGTGACGCCGAGCTGGCGTTCGAACAAAGCGTACAGCGAGCGCGGGCTCATGCTCGCCTGCGCCGCCAGATGTTCGGCCGGTAAATCCAGTTTCAGATTGCGTTCGATGTAATCGACGATGCGTTCGAAGCTGATATTCGGCGCGCTCAGGCATTCACGGCTGACGTTGGTGTTCATCAGCGAGATCAGTTTGCTGCCGATGATCTGCGCGTAATGCTCCTGCACCCGTAACAACGGATCGCTGGCTTCGGCTTCCTGGCAAATCATCGCCAGCAGGTTGGTGAAGCCTTCGAGTTCATCCAGCCGATAGTGATTGCGCAGGAAACGGATACCGCTGGAGGGGTGCTGCCAGCGCTGCTCGTTGCACACCGATTCGAGCACGCTAACCGGCACCTTGAGAATGAATTTCTCGCAGTCTTCCGAGTACGTCAGATCGACCGGATCATCCGGATTGATCAACAGCAACTCGCCCGGCACCAGATGCTGTTCGTGCTTGTGCCCGCGCCACAGGCAATTGCCTTGCAAGAGCACTTGCAGGTGGTAAACGGTCTCCAGCGCCACGGAGGTCACGCGCACGCTGCCGCCATAACTGATGCGGGCCAGATCGAGATCGGCGAGTTTGCGGTGGTTGAGGCTGGCTTGCGGGTGGGTGGTTCTGGACAGGCCGATAAAGTGCTGGCCGACGTGCTGATTGACGTAGTCGGAGACGGCATAAGGGTCAGCGTGACGGAACACGCTGCTGCGATCGCTCAGCAGATGGCTGTCCATGGGGCATTGCTCGTTGTTGTCGTTATTTTGGGATCACGGGGTTTCAGGCATCACCACTCACAGTACGCCGGAGTGTCACGGTGGGCAATTGGACGAAGGTTTGGGTACTCGATAATCGAACACTTCTTGCGGATTACGGAGTGGTTTGTACAACGCCTACACTTGCCGATGAAATGTCCTACACGTCAAAAAAACCCGGTACAGAAAAATCCTACTTATGACAGCTTTTGAAAACAAAAAAAGCCCGCTTCAGTCGAAACTGAAACGGGCTTCTCCCACCTCTACGGCCGTTACTTCAGGTCGTCAAAGTGGTCTCGCAGGAACTCGTAAAAGCGAAAGGCTTTAAACAATCTCCATACAAGGCTCAGCGTACGCAGCAAAAACTTCATACGTTTTGGCCTCCAGGGCTGGGGGCCAAACCTCCAGCAAGCTTACCGGACCATGCGTGCCTTCAGCATGCATGTCAAAGCAGCTAATGAGGCGGCCGGTTGAAAGCCCTCCGAAGCATCATTCCGGCACGGGTGCAAACCGTGTCAGAGGGAATGAAATCGTCGAGTTGCCAGGCAAACCTCGTCGCTGCACAGACATGTGAGCGTCGGCATCATAACCCCCAATCGAACTATACATGACCAGGTAATTAATCGGCTTTGTAAAACGTTATTTCTGTCAGCATTGTTCTTTCAACATTGGATAACGTAAGCATCCATCTGAAACAGAATATTAATGTTGCGAGGGGACGCAAAGACTCATACCATGAGCACATGTCAAAGCAGCTAGTGAAGCAACAAACCTCAGCCGCAAACCGAGGTTAAAAAAACCACCCCGCTAAGGTGGTTTTTTTTCGTCTGCCTTTTCACTGCACCCGACGACGAATAACAAATCACAGCGCCCGCGCCCACGTCTGACTCACCAGATCCTTGCCAAAGCTGTGAACCGCTTCTTCCTCCACCAGTTCAAACCCGGCCTGCTGATAAATCTTGCGTGCAGCCGTCAGGTTGCTGGTCGTCCACAGGGTCATTTTCTGGTAGCCAATCTGCCGGGCAAAGCGCAGGCACTCCTCGACCAGACGGCTGCCAATGCCCAAGCCCCGCGCGCTGGCGTCGACATAAAGCATGCGCAGTTTGGCGGTCGTTTCATCCTGGCGGACGATGAACACGGAGCCGATGACCTTGCCGTTCTTTTCCGCAATCCAGCAGCGCTCACTCGTCGGGTCGTAATCACGCAAGTACTTGGCGACCACCTCGGCCACTAGCGTTTCGAACTCCGAATTCCAGCCGTATTCGCGGCTATACAGCGCTGCTTGCTGTTGCATCACCGTGCCCATGTCGCCGGGCTGCGGATCGCGTAATACGTAGGTTGAATCCTGGTTGCCTTGCAGCAGCGTCTGGATCAGCATCATCGCGCCGATCAGTTGTTTCTGCTGCGGCGCGGGCAGACGTTCGAGCATGGCAACGATTTGTTCACGGGAAGCTTTTTCCAGCGGAATGAGGATTTCACGGCCCAGGTCGGTAAGGTGCAATAGAGCAGCGCGGGCATCCGTGGGCGACGGGACTTTCTGGATCAGCCCGCGCTTCTCGAAACCGCTGATGATGCGACTCATGTAGCCAGCGTCGAGGCCAAGCATCTGGCGCAGATCCGCGCTGGTCAGGTCACCGCGCGAGGCCAATTCATACAAAATGCGCAGCTCAGTCAGCGAGTAGTCGCTTTGCAGCAGATGCTCCTGCAATACGCCGATCTGATGGGTGTAGAAGCGGTTGAAGCCGCGCACAACGTCGGCTTGTTCAAGTAGATCGGTGCGGGACATGGCAAATGCTCAATTAATTGCTTAAGGCAACTATATATTTGCCTAAAGCAACCATGTCAACAGAAAGCTATCGGCATTTGGCCAACACCACCTGACAGGTGCTCGGCGTGCCCCCGGAGCGACCGGCATAACGAATGCAGTTGTTTATCGATTTCTGCCGGGCCATGTTCAGACTGGAGCCCCAGGCCAGACCGCCCTCGCCGACCGACGGCAAGGCTTTGGCGTAGCAGGCATCGCCAACACCCGACGGTGGATAGTGTTTTCGGCTGGAACAGCCTGCGCCAAGCGTCAGGCTGAGGCCGATCAGGGTAAGCATGCCCCAGAGCGAGCATCGGTTGAGCATCGTATTTCACCTGCCGCCAAAGGGGTTGTGACCTACAGAGTCTAGCCCCCTCACCTGCACAAATCTTCTAAACGTACATGACCATTGCGCGGTATTTTATGAGGCCGCACCTTTCAATGGCGAACTCTGGAGCCTTCGTGGATAAACGCAACTGGATCGAACTGTCCCAGGATGTCGACACCGGGATTGAATCGATTCGCGCTCACTTTGAGGGGCATGCCTACGACCCGCACTGGCATGACAGCTTCCTCGTCGGCATTACCGAGCAAGGCGTGCAGCAGTTCAATTGTCGCCGCGTGCGCCATCGCAGTACCGCGGGCAACGTGTTCCTGCTGGAGCCGGGGGAAATTCACGATGGGCAAGCGCCGACCGAGGAAGGTTTTACCTATTCGATGCTCTACCTCGACCCACATTGGCTTGAGCGTGAAATGCACGCGCTGTTTGAGGACGCACCGTCCGACAGCCAGCCCGGTTTTGCCGACACGCTGAGTCAGGATCCGCGTTTGGCTACTGCGATCAATCAGGCCTTCCATGCGCTGCATGACGGTGATTTACGCATCGTCCGCCAGACCGCCATCGACGCTCTGCTGGGTTCGCTTACGTGCCATCTCGCCTGGCGCAAGCGCCTGGACTTCGATCCGCGCCTGCCGCTGGTGGCGCAACTTGCGCGGGATTATCTGCACGCGCATACCTATGAAGATATCGGCCTCGATGATCTGGCTCGAGTCTGCGGGGTGGATCGCTTTCGTCTGAGCCGCGCATTCAAATCAGCCTTTGGCCTGGCCCCGCACGCGTATCTGATCCAGTTGCGCCTGGCCAAGGCGCGGCAGTTGCTGGCCCGGGGTGAGACGCCGGCGCAGGTGGCCAGTGTGCTCGGTTTTGCCGACCAGAGTCATCTCGGTCGCTGGTTCCGCCGCGCCTACCAACTCACCCCTGCCGACTACCGCAAGCGCTGCTCAAACCTTCCAGACTGACGTACACCGACTGGCGATCATGGCTGCCTGTGTTCATTTTCAGGAAATCCGGATCATGGCGTCATTACTGCCCTTTCTGCTGTTTGCTTTTGTCGCTTCGATCACCCCGGGGCCGACCAATATTCTGGTGTTGAGCCACAGTTCGCGTCAGGGTTTGCTTGCCACGCTGCCGATCATTTTTGGCGCCTGCGCAGCGGCGGCACTGATTGTCTTGGTGGTCGGCCTCGGTGCCGGCGAGACGTTACTGCGTTACCCGCGCGTGCAGCAAGCCATGGCCTGGGGCGGTGTGCTCTGGCTGAGTTGGCTGGCGTGGCAGATCTTTCGCAGCGCGCCGCCGTCGCTGGACCCGGCTGAGACGCAGGCCGAAAGTTTCAGCGTCCTGGGCGCCGCCATGCTGCAACTGGTCAATCCCAAGGTGTGGATGATGGCCGTGGCGGTGGTCAGCGTATTTGTCGGCGGAGGGGACAAGACCCTGCGATTGCTGGTGCTGTCGCTGGCGTTTTTGCTGGTGTCGCTGCCGTGCATGACGTTCTGGGCGTTGCTGGGAGTGGGCAGTGCGCGGTTGATGGGATCGCCAAAGGCGTTCAAGCGGATGAATGCGGCACTGGCACTGTTGCTGCTGCTTTCGGCATGGCTGACCGTCCTGAAGTAACGCCACTGTAGGAGCTGCCGAAGGCTGCGATCTGTTGATCTTGATCTTAAAAAACAGAATCAAAAGATCGCAGCCTTCGGCAGCTCCTACATAGCGCTTCAATACCATTTCATCAGGGTGAGGTGGCCTGCCGATACTCGCGCGGGGTAAATCCGGTCGAGGCCTTGAACTGCCGAGTGAAGGCGCTGTGATCGGTGTAGCCGCATTGCAGCGCCACATCGGTAATCGGCAGGTCCGTGTGCAGCAAGCGGTGCGCGTGTTCGAGGCGCACTTTCTGGATCATCTGCCGTGGCGTCAGATGGAACACCCGCTTGCAGTAACGCTCCAGTTGCGCCACGGAAATGCCGGCAATGCGGGTCAGTTCACCGAGGGTGACACGGCGATTGAAGTTCGCGCGGATATGTTCATCGACAGCCGCCAGCCGTTCAAATGCCGGGTGCGTTTCACTGGCCGATTGCAGATCAACCGAGATTCCCGCCAGACCAATGATTACCCCGTCACGGTTGTACAGCGGCTGCTTGTGCGTCAGGCACCAGCCAGGTTCGCGACTGTCATACAGATGCAGTTCGAGCTGATCCTCCAGCACCAACCCCTCCTCCAGCACCTTGCGATCCTGCTCGGTGTAGCCCGGCCCGAGGCGCGCCGGAAACACTTGCGCGCTGGTTTTGCCCAGTAACGGACGCAAATCCTTCAAGCCACAGCGCTGCACCAGCGTGCGGTTGGCGAGCACGTAACGGGCCTGCACATCCTTGATGAAAATCGCCGCATTGGGGATCACATCGAGCATCGGCAACAACAGCGCGGCACCGGCCACCAGTTCTTCCAGCGTCTGCGGACGATGGCCATCCATGCCTTGTGCAAGGATCGAAAACGCCTGCTGCATCAGAGATTCCCCTCGTAACGTGGATCGACCAAGTCCCCGCCATGCGGCGTTCGCGTGCAGATTGCAGCATCGTTCAAGGCGTGTCGAGGGCCTCGTCGGCTAGGCGCCATTGTGCTGATTTCGTCATCGAACCTGCGGCAAAACATCAATCGCCCCACAGTTGATGAGTTCAAAGTCTGGCCGTCCGAGTGACACAACTGCCTATCCAATAACTCACAAGAAGGCGATGCCATGTCAGGCCAAGGCAAGTTCAAAAAACAGCTTTCACTGATCGATCTCACATTTATCGGGCTCGGGGCGATCTTCGGTTCCGGCTGGTTGTTCGCGGCCAGTCATGTGTCCGCGATTGCCGGGCCGGCGGGGATTTTTTCCTGGCTGCTGGGCGGCTTCGCCGTGTTGTTGCTAGGCATCGTTTACTGCGAACTGGGCGCGGCGTTACCGCGTGCCGGCGGCGTGGTGCGTTATCCCGTTTACTCCCACGGGCCGCTGCTCGGCTACTTGATGGGCTTCATCACCCTGATTGCGTTTTCCAGTCTGGTGGCGATCGAAGTGGTCGCCTCGCGCCAATACGCAGCGGCATGGTTTCCCGGCCTGACCAAGGCCGGCACTGGCGACCCGACGATTCTCGGCTGGTTGGTGCAGTTCGGCCTGTTGTGCGTGTTTTTCCTGCTCAACTACCGCAGCGTGAAGACCTTCGCCAAGGCCAACAATCTGGTCAGTGTGTTCAAGTTCATCGTGCCGTTGCTGGTGATCGGTGTGCTGTTCACTTTCTTCAAACCGGCGAATTTCCAAGTGCAGGGCTTTGCGCCTTTTGGTCTGTCCGGGGTGGAAATGGCCGTGTCAGCGGGCGGCATCATTTTCGCGTATCTGGGCCTGACGCCGATCATTTCGGTGGCCAGTGAAGTGAAGAATCCGCAGCGCACCATTCCCATCGCACTGATCCTCTCGGTGCTGCTGTCGACACTGATTTACGTACTGCTGCAAATGGCCTTTCTCGGCAGCATTCCGACGGAAATGCTCGCCAACGGCTGGGCTGGGATCAGCAAGGAATTTGCTCTGCCCTATCGCGACATCGCGCTGGCACTGGGTGTGGGCTGGCTGGCCTGGCTGGTGGTCGCTGACGCGGTAATCTCGCCGAGTGGCTGCGGCAACATCTACATGAATGCCACCCCGCGCGTGATCTACGGCTGGGCGCAGACCGGCACCTTCTTCAAGGTCTTCACCCATATCGATGAGAAGTCCGGCATCCCGCGCCCGGCGCTGTGGCTGACCTTCGCCCTGTCGGTGTTCTGGACCCTGCCGTTCCCGTCCTGGGAAGCGTTGATCAACGTGGTCTCCGCCGCGCTGGTGCTGAGCTACGCCGTGGCGCCAGTGTCGGTCGCCGCGCTGCGCCGCAATGCGCCGGACATGCCGCGGCCATTCCGGGTCAAGTGCATGGGCGTGCTCGGGCCGGTGTCGTTCATCATCGCCGCGCTGATTGTCTATTGGTCGGGCTGGAACACCGTGTCGTGGCTGCTTGGCCTGCAAATTCTGATGTTCGTCGTCTATCTGCTGTGCGGCCGCTTTGTGCCGACCGCTCACCTGAATCTGGCCCGTCAGGTGCGTTCCTCAGCGTGGCTGATCGCCTTCTACGCGGTGACCATCGTGCTGTCGAAACTAGGCACCTTTGGTGGCCTGGGCATCCTCGTTCATCCATTCGACACCATCGTCGTCGCCGCTTGCGCCACCGGCATTTATTACTGGGGCGCAGCGACCGGTGTGCCGGCGCACCTGCTGCGCCTTGAAGACGACGATGAGGAAAGCGAAGTCGCTGCCCCTGCCTCGACCGTGTCTGCACGCCCTGCCGGCGCCTATTGAAATCATCCAACGGGACTTATTCATGAAACGAGTACACGTCATCGATTCCCACACCGGCGGTGAACCGACGCGCCTGGTGATGAACGGCTTCCCCGATCTGCTCGGCAACAACATGGTCGAGAAGCGCGATGCCCTGCGCACTCAGCATGACCAATGGCGTCGCGCCTGCCTGCTGGAACCGCGCGGCAACGATGTGCTGGTCGGCGCCCTGTATTGCGAACCGGTATCGGCGGACGCCACCTGCGGGGTGATCTTCTTCAACAACGCCGGTTATCTGGGTATGTGCGGCCACGGCACCATCGGCCTGATCAATTCGTTGCAGTACCTGGGGCAGATCGAACCGGGGGTGCACAAAATCGACACCCCGGTCGGCCCGGTCAGCGCCACGTTGCATGACGACGGAACCGTCACCTTGGGCAACGTCCCCGCTTATCGCCACCGCAAACAGGTGCCGGTGGACGTGCCGGGTTACGGCCGCGTATTCGGCGATATTGCTTACGGCGGCAACTGGTTTTTCCTCGTCTCCGAACACGGCCAGACGCTGACGATGGACAACGTCGAACACCTCACGGCGTACACCTGGGCCATGCTCAAAGCCCTCGAGGACCAAGGCATTTACGGCGAGGACGGCGCAGTAATCGATCACGTCGAACTGTTCGCCGATGACGATCAGGCCGACAGCCGCAACTTCGTCATGTGTCCCGGCAAAGCCTACGACCGCTCGCCGTGCGGCACTGGCACCAGCGCCAAACTCGCCTGTCTGGCCGCCGACGACAAGCTGCAGCCCGGCGCGACCTGGGTGCAGGCGAGCATCACCGGCAGCCAGTTCGAAGGTCGCTTTGAATGGGACGGCGAACGCATTCGCCCGTACATCACCGGCCGCGCTTACATGACCGCCGACAGCACCTTGCTGATCGATGAAGCAGACCCGTTCGCGTGGGGCATCTGAGCCACCGCGCTGACTTTTCAACTCAATTTGAATGATGTGCCAAGGAGCTAAAACAATGAGCGACAACATCTTCACCGGTTGCATGCCGGCCCTGATGACCCCGTGCACCGCCCAGCGCAAACCGGATTTCGACGCGTTGGTGGCCAAGGGTCGCGAACTGATCGATATCGGCATGAGCGCCGTGGTTTATTGCGGTTCGATGGGCGACTGGCCGTTGCTCACCGAGGCTGAACGGCAGGAAGGCGTGGCGCGTTTGGTCGCTGCCGGGATTCCAACCATCGTCGGCACCGGCGCAGTGAACTCACGCGAAGCGGTTTCCCATGCAGCGCACGCGGCGAAAGTCGGCGCGCAGGGTTTGATGGTGATTCCCCGCGTACTGTCCCGTGGTGCTTCGCCGGCCGCGCAAAAAGCCCACTTCGCCGCGATTCTGCAAGCCGCGCCGAACCTGCCAGCAGTGATTTACAACAGCCCCTACTACGGCTTCGCCACCCGCGCCGACCTGTTCTTCGAACTGCGTCGCGAGTACCCGAACCTGATCGGCTTCAAGGAATTCGGCGGTGGCGCCGACCTGCGTTACGCCGCCGAAAACATCACCTCCAAAGATGAAGACGTGACCCTGATGGTCGGCGTCGACACCCAAGTGGTGCATGGTTTCGTCAACTGCAACGCCACCGGCGCGATCACCGGTATCGGCAACGCGCTGCCCCGCGAAGTGCTGCAATTGGTGGCGCTGAGCAAGAAAGCCGCACAAGGAGATGCCAAGGCCCGTCGTCAGGCGCGGGAGCTGGAATCGGCACTGGCGGTGTTGTCGTCGTTCGATGAAGGCTGCGATCTGGTGCTGTATTACAAACACCTGATGGTGCTCAACGGCGACAAGGAATACACCCTGCATTTCAACGAGACCGATGCGCTGAGTGACTCGCAGCGGCGTTATGCCGAAAAGCAGTACTCGCTGTTCCGTCACTGGTACGAGAACTGGTCGGCGGAACAGAACTTCGCCTGATCAACGCCTCCTCACCTGCCGCGATGCGTTGTGCTACGCGGCAGGCATTTCCCTTTTTATCAGGAAGACACCATGACTCTGACGGGCCACATGCTGATCGGGCAGTACTCGGTTGCGGGCAATCGCCCCGCCATTCACGGGATCAATCCGGCCACCGATGAAGCGCTGCAACCGGCGTATGCCGGTGGATCGGCCGAGCATGTCGAACAAGCCTGTGCTCTGGCTTGGGCAGCGTTCGATGTTTATCGCGAAACTACCCTGAATGTCCGCGCCGAATTTATTGAAAGCATTGCCAAGGAAATCGAAGCCCTCGGCGATGAACTGATCGACCGGGCTCACGCGGAAACCGGCCTGCCGCGACCTCGACTGCTAGGTGAACGCGGGCGTACTTGTCAGCAATTGAGAATGTTCGCCCGCACGGTTCGCGCCGGTGAATGGCTGGATGTGCGCGTCGATAGCGCGCAACCGCAGCGCCAACCACTGCCGCGCGCGGATCTGCGTCAAAGGCAGATTGCACTGGGGCCGGTCGCGGTGTTCGGCGCGAGCAATTTCCCGCTGGCGTTCTCCGTGGCCGGCGGTGACACCGCATCGGCGCTGGCCGCCGGTTGCCCGGTGATCGTCAAAGCGCACAGTGCGCATCCCGGCACCAGCGAACTGGTCGGCCGCGCAGTCGCTCGGGCGGTAAAAACCTGTGGTTTGCCGGAAGGCGTGTTCTCGTTGCTGTACGGTTCCGGCCGCGAAGTGGGCATTGCGCTGGTCACTGATCCACGGATCAAAGCAGTGGGTTTCACCGGCTCGCGCAGCGGCGGTCTGGCATTGATTCAAGCGGCGCAAGCACGGCCCGAGCCGATTCCGGTATACGCGGAAATGAGTTCGATCAATCCGGTGTTGCTGTTTCCTGCGGCGCTGGAGAATCGCACGCAGGCGTTGGCTGAAGGGTTTGTGGCGTCGCTGACGCTGGGCGCGGGCCAGTTCTGCACTAATCCGGGCTTGGTGATTGCCTTGAAAGAACCGGCGCTGGACAGATTCATTGGCGCCACCACCGAAATTATTCAACGCAGTCCGGCGCAAACGATGCTCACACCGGGCATCTTCAGTGCTTACGAATCTGCCGTGAATGCGCTGGCCGAGAATGCCAGTGCGAACATCGCGTGTGTTGGTCTAAGCGGCAACGGCCCGAATCAATGTCAGGCCCGTGTATTCGTGACCGAAGCCGCCGACTTTCTCGCCGATCGCCGCCTGCAAGCTGAAGCCTTCGGTGCAGCTGCGTTGATTGTGCAATGCGAAAGTGAAGCTGAAATCCGCCAGGTGACCGAACATCTGGAGGGCCAGTTGACCGCGACTTTGCATCTGGATGAGCAAGACCTGGAACAGGCGCGTGCATTGCTGCCGACGCTGGAACGCAAGGCCGGTCGGTTGCTGGTCAACGGCTGGCCAACCGGCGTCGAGGTGTGTGACGCAATGGTGCATGGCGGGCCGTTCCCGGCCACATCCGATGCGCGCACTACATCCGTCGGTACAGCGGCGATCCTGCGTTTTCTGCGTCCGGTCTGCTATCAGGACTTCCCGGACAGCTTGTTGCCTGACGCATTGAAACATGACAACCCGCTGCAATTGCGTCGCCTGCTCGATGGGCAAAGGGAAGCTCTGCACCATGGCCAATAACGTCTCCCACGACATTGCTGTGGTCGGCGCCGGCATCATCGGCGTCGCCTGTGCACTGCGTCTGGCCCGCCAGGGATTACGCGTGGCGGTGATCGATCAGCAGCCACCCGGCCACGGCGCCTCGTTCGGCAACGCCGGGCATCTGGCGACCGAGCAGGTGTTTCCAATTGCCGACGCGTCCATCCTCAAGCGCCTGCCAGCCATGCTGCTGGATCCGATGGGGCCATTGCGGCTGGACTGGAAATACCTGCCGCGCGCCTTGCCGTGGTTTACCCGGCTGTTGCTGAATCTGCGCCCGGCGCCTTTTCAGAATACCGTAGCAGGCTTGCGCGCCCTGAATGAAAGCAGTCTGGAGGCCTGGCAGCGCTTGCTCGCCGACATCCAGCGGCCGGACCTGCTGAAGATCGATGGATCGTTACTGGTATTCGAGCGCCCCGAATCGCGTCAGACCATCCAGGCATTACAGGCCCGGATGCATCAGCAGCAAGTGCCGGTCGACCTCTGGCAGGCCGGCGCCATACGCGAAACCGCGCCGCAACTCAGCGAACAGATTCAGGGCGGCTTGTTCTTTCCGCGCACCGGGCACTTCATCGACCCGTATCGCGTGGTGTGTGAATTGGTCGAAGCGGCCAAGGCCAGCGGCGTGAGCTTCGTACAGCAGCAGGTTCAGGGTGGCTATGTGCAAGAGCACGGGGTGACGCTGACCACCGGCAATGGCGGTCTGACTGCACGCCGCGTGCTGATCGCCTGTGGCGCACATTCGGCGAAACTCACCGCCGCCCTCACCGGCAAAAAAGTACCGCTGGACACCGAGCGCGGGTATCACCTGATGCTGCCTCAGGAACACGACCGACTGCCCTTCCCCGTCACCTCACTGGAACGCAAGTTCATCATGACGCCGATGTCCGAAGGCCTGCGCCTGGCCGGCACCGTCGAATTCGCCGGGCTGGAAAAGCCACCGAGCATGGAGCGTGCATGGCAGTTACATCGGTTGAGTCAGGGTTTGTTTCGCAAGGATCTGAGTGCTGAAGCGGCGACGCCGTGGATGGGTTTTCGACCGTCGTTGCCGGATTCGTTGCCGGTGATTGATCGGGTCTGTGGAGGTAAGGTGTTGCTTGCTTTTGGGCATCAGCATCTGGGGCTGACACAGGCGGCGGTGACAGCGGAGATGGTGGTGCGGATGGCTCGGCCAGCAACGACGCATCAGGTGACTGATCTGACGGCAGATGAACGCTTCAGACTCGATCGTTTCTGAACGGCGGGTGCCGATGCGATTGAGCGTCTGCCCTCAAGTGATCGGTTGTAACGCTTCTATCAGCGCTCCTGACAACATTGCAACTAGCCGTTCCGCCGGGAGCATCAGCTCCCCTTTTCATACAGCGCCAATATCATCAACCAGACATTGTTCCCACGGCGGACAAGGAGACCACGCGTCTAAAAGCTTATCGATGAACAGGCGGATCTTGGGCGAAAGATGTCGTTTGCTGGGATAGATGATCCGGATGGGTTCTGCGGCCTCAGCGTATTCTTCGAGCAGTTGAACAAGCTTGCCGCTGCGTAGTTGGTGGCTCACTACGTACGACGGCAGTGTCGCAATACCCAAGCCCGCCATCGCGCACTCATGCAGCGCTTCCGCGCTGTCCATCTGTAGCCGCCCACCTTGAGTAAAGGCAACCGCTTGGCCGTCTACTCGAAAATTCCATGGAAGTAATCGTCCCCCGCTGACGAAATGCAGACATTCGTGCGTGGACAGTTCTTCGGGCGTTTGCGGCCGTGGATGCTCAACCAGATAGTGGGGTGAAGCACAGGTGATCATCTGCTGGTACGCCACGGTGCGTGTCAGCAATCGAGAATCCTCTTTCGGCGGGCCAATTCGCATGGCCAGATCAAACCCCTCATCAATGAGGTCTACCAGTCGGTCGGAAAACGTAACGTCGATACTTAGCGAAGGCCAGTCCTTCAGACAGCATTCGATATGCGGGAGAACGTGAAGCCTACCCAGTGCGACCGGCAGACTCATACGCAATCGCCCACTGGGTGTCGAGCGACGAAACGCCAGTGCATCTTCGACATCGTCAAGATCTTGAAGGATGCCAACGCAGCGCTCGTAGAGAACCTGACCGTCGTCCGTCAGGCTCAGACTGCGGGTTGTGCGGTTGAGTAACCGCACTTGCAATCGAGCTTCCAGCCTGACAATCGATTTACCCACTGCCGAACGAGTGAGACCTAATTGCTTGGCAGCTGCGGTAAAGCTTCCGGCATTTACAGAACTCACAAAAGCCGCGATGTCGTTCAGGTTATGAATTTCCATACTTCCTCACTCGATCAACGTTCGGGCGCCCCGGCACTCGCTATGGGGAACCCTATTCCCCAATCAAGAGAATAGTATCTCAATTAGCCAATCCAACGCCCTCCTTCAATCGAGATCACTATGAATACGAAAGTAAAAGCAGCCGTTCAAACCTGGGCCAACAGCCTGAGCGATTTGATACCTGTCCTCAAAGGCATTGATACCACCACGAAAATGAGCGATATCCGCGACGCCTACGCAGGAATGCTCGCGCAAAATCCAGCGCCCACCGGCGTCAGGTTCGAAGCAGTCGACATGGGCGGTGTTCCAGGGACCCTGGTGACACCCGATGAAGTCAAGACCGACGCAGTTGTGATGTACATCCATGGCGGGGCGTATATTGTCGGCCGTCCAGATGGCTACCACGGCATTGGTGGCAACTACGCGAAAATGCTGGGTGCTCGTGTATACATGCCTGACTACCGCCTGGCCCCGGAGCACAAATTCCCCGCATCCATCGACGACACACTGCGCGCCTACGAATGGTTGCTTGAGCAGAAAATCCCGGCTGAAAAAATCGCGTTTTCCGGCGAGTCGGCTGGCGGCGCAATGGTAGTAAGCGTGATGGTGGCGGCCAAATCCAAAGGGCTTGCGTTACCTGCGGTGGGTTCTTCGATCTCGCCTTGGGCAAATCTCGAACACACCGGCGCCTCTATGAGCAACCGTGAGGGCCTGGATCCGCTGAATTCCAAGCCTGTTCTGGATATTCTTGCCAGAACATTCCTTGGCGAGACACTGGCCAACCATCCTCTGGCATCGCCGGTTTTCGCGGACGTCACTGGACTCCCACCCATTCTGGTACAGATTGGCGAGAACGAGCTGATGCTGAGTGACGCGATGCGGCTTGCCACCCATCTGGCGGACAACCGTGTCCGGGTCAATCTCGAGGTATGGCCTGCCATGTTCCACGCCTGGCACTTCTACTCTGCCATGCTGCCAGAAGGTCAACAGGCAATGGAGAGCTCAGTACGTTTCATTGAGGCGGGTCTGGCCGAAGCCAATCGCTGAGTAGAAATTCAGACTGCGGGAGCTTTTCAGTTCCCGCAGTTCTGCCTTCAATAGAGCGTCGGCAAGGCAAAAAAAGTAAAGAGCGATTGACCGGTTACGTTGCCCGCCGCACTAATCGTAAAACGCCTCAACCAACACCCGACTGCCGACAAAGAAACTGTCCGCCACCAAGCGCAACGGCTGCACATCCAGGTCACTGGCCTTATCGCCAATCAACTGCTGAAAATGCCGATACACTGCCGCGTACTCACCCTCCCCCGACACGGCCTGATGCACGCCATCGATGCTCAACAACGCGCCACCGTTATCCAGGCGCAGAACACCCTCGGCGCAACGAACTTCGATACTCCACAGCTCATCATGGCCATGGTCGAAGTCGAACTCCGCACGCACATCGAGTTGATGCGCATCAGCCATTTTGATCGACGCAGCAATCGGCGATTGGCAGTTGCTCGGCACGCGCAGTTCGGCGGATTCGACAAACAGCGGCAGCTTCAGCAGATGGGTGACGATCGACAAGGCATTGATGCCCGGATCAAATACGCCGAGACCGCCGGGTTGCCAGATCCAGGTCTGACCGGGGTGCCATTTGCGCACGTCTTCTTTCCAGTCGATCTGCACGCTTTGCAGCGTGCGCGAGGCGAGCCAGTCGCGCGCGGCTTCGATACCGGGCGCGTAGCGTGAATGCCAGGCAAACAAGGCACTGACGCCCTGCCCGGCAGCCTGATCGACCAAGGCCAGCGCCTCGCCCAATGTGGCGCACGGTGGCTTCTCAACCAGCACGTGTTTGCCGGCGGCCAGTGCTTGCTGCACGAGGGCGAAGCGCCCTTGCGGCGGGGTGCAGAAGGCAATCGCATCCACCTCCGGACCGTTTTCCAGCAATTCACTTAAGGATTGGAAGTTATCTACACCAGCGCAAGGCTTGCCTTGGGTGGCGACGGAGACCAGGCGGAATGCGGGATTGGCGAGGATTGCCGGAACGTGTTGATCCTGGGCAATCTTGCCGTAGCCCACCAGACCGAGACGGATTGGTTGCATCAATGACTCCTGTTTTGATTTTGTTGTCGTCAGTGAACCGGGAGATTACCTGCAAATGCCACGAGCGTCTGTCCGCGCAATGTCACAACGACGCACAGGATCAGGCAAGGATTGCACAGGAATGCACTAGTGCCCGCAGCACTGGAAAAGAAACAATGCCTCACGACAAACCGATTGAGGATGTTCCCATGCTTGTTCAAGCCTACGGTGCCCACGCTGGCGACAAATCCCTTGAGCCGATGCAGATCACGCGCCGCGCGCCGGCCGCTCATGATGTGCAGATCGACATTGCGTTCTGTGGCATCTGCCATTCCGACTTGCACCAAGTGCGCGCCGAATGGGCCGGTACACAATTCCCTTGCGTACCGGGGCATGAAATCGTCGGTCGCGTGTCGGCCGTTGGCGCCCATGTTTCGGACTACAAAATCGGTGATCTGGTCGGCGTCGGTTGCATCGTCGACAGCTGCAAACATTGCGATGACTGCGAAAGCGGTCTGGAAAACTACTGTGACGGCATGATCGGCACCTACAACTTCCCGACCCCGGACGCACCGGGCTGGACGCTGGGCGGGTACTCGCAAAACATCGTCGTGCATGAACGCTACGTCCTGCGCATTCGTCATCCCGAAGCGCAACTGGCCGCCGTCGCGCCGCTGCTGTGTGCCGGCATCACCACTTACTCGCCGCTGCGCCACTGGAACGCCGGCCCGGGCAAGAAAGTCGGCGTGGTCGGCATCGGCGGCCTTGGCCACATGGGCATCAAACTGGCCCACGCCTTGGGCGCCCACGTGGTGGCGTTCACCACCTCTGAATCCAAACGCGAAGCGGCCAAAGCGCTGGGCGCCGATGAAGTGGTGGTGTCGCGCAATGCCGAAGAAATGGCCGCCCACGCCAAGAGTTTCGACTTGATCCTCAACACCGTCGCGGCGCCGCACGATCTCGATGCATTCCTCGTGCTGCTCAAGCGAGATGGTGCGTTGACGCTGGTCGGTGCCCCGGCCACCTCGCACCCGTCGCCGAACGTGTTCAACCTGATCATGAAGCGCCGCACGATTGCCGGCTCGATGATCGGCGGCATTCCGGAAACTCAGGAGATGCTGGATTTCTGCGCCGAGCACGGCATCGTTTCCGACATCGAACTGATCCGCGCCGACCAGATCAACGATGCCTATGAACGCATGCTCAAGGGTGACGTGAAGTATCGCTTCGTAATCGACAACGCAACGTTGGCTGGCTAAGCGCACACGCCGATTGGCAGCCTGGTGATGCCAATCGGCGATTCAATTCCGTCGCCGGGATTTGACAGGCCCGGCGTTGCTCGCCAGAGTCGCACCCCTTTGCCTGCCATCAAGGGGTTGCCGTTGAACGAACAGACATTGTCCATGCGCCTTGAGCGCGTGGCGGCCTACGTGCCCGCCGGTGCACGGCTGGCCGATATCGGCTCGGATCACGGCTATCTGCCGGTGGCGCTGATGCGTCGTGGTCTGATCAGCGCGGCCGTGGCTGGCGAGGTTGCGGCGACGCCGTTCCACGCGGCTGAACGCACTGTGCGCGAAAGCGATTTGCAGCAGCACATCTGTGTGCGCAGGGCCGATGGTCTGGCAGCAATCAAACCTGACGACGGCATCACCGCCATTACGATCTGCGGCATGGGCGGTGAAACCATCCGCGACATCCTCGACAACGGCAAGGCCCACCTCAGCGGCGAGGAACGTCTGATCCTGCAACCCAACGGCGGCGAGCAACCGTTGCGCCAATGGCTGATGGAAAACGGCTACCGCATCCTCAGCGAAGAGCTGCTGCGGGAAAATCGCTTCGACTACGAAATCATCGTGGCCGAACGCGCTGAACCGGTGACCTATACCGACCAGGAACTGTACTTCGGCCCCTTGCAGATGCAGGCCCGTAGCCCCGAGTTTCTGCGCAAATGGCAGCACAAACTTCACCATACGCAGAAGACGCTCAGCCAGCTCGCCCATGCGCAACACAGCCTGCCAGAGCAAAAGCTGCAAGACCTCAAACAACAGACACGCTGGATTACCGAACTGCTGGCCTGAGCGCCAGCGTTTCGCACTGAGAAAACGCGTGCACAGGATGAATGCTCACGCGCCGTAATTTGATACACCACATCACAAATGATGTACCTCAAGCCCCATTTATCAATTCCTGCCCTCCCCCTAAAGTCCTCTCCAACAGCCGCCCATCACTCCGACGGGCCAGCGACTGGAGATACCCCAAATGCCTTTCATCAGCGTACGTATCACCCGTGACGGCGTGACCCGGGAACAGAAAGCCCAGGTCATCAAGGAAATCACCGAAACGATGCAGCGGGTGCTGCACAAGGATCCGAAGCTCACCCACATCGTGATCGAGGAAGTCGACACCGATAACTGGGGTTACGCCGGCATCACCACCACCGAATATCGCCAACAGTTGGCGGACTCGCAGTCATGAGCCGGGCCGTGAAAATCGATTTCGTCTCGGATGTCGTTTGCCCTTGGTGCGCATTGGGCGCCACCGCTCTGGAGCAAGCGATCAAGAATCTGGCGGGCGAAGTCGATGTGGAACTGACCTACAAACCGTTCGAACTGAACCCCGACATGCCCGCCGAAGGTGAACACGCCATCAAGCACATGATGCGCAAATACGGGCGCAGCGCTGAGCAAGTGGCGGATCGCAACGCGATGATCATCGAACGCGGCGAGCAGATCGGTTTTCACTTCGACCTGGAAAAACGCAGCCATTTCCACAACACCTTCGATGCCCATCGACTGCTGTTCTGGGCCGCCTCACAAGGACGTCAGCGTGAGTTGAAGCAAGCCCTGCTCAAGGCCTACTTCACGGACGGCATGAACCCGAATGACCACGCCACGCTGGTGATGCTGGCAGGCGCAGTCGGGCTCGACAGTCAGCGTGCGCAAGCGGTGTTGGCCAACGCTGAATTCAGCCAGGCCGTGCGCGAACTTGAACGGTTTTACCAGCAGCGCGGCATCGATTCGGTTCCGGCCATGGTCCTTGATGACAAACAGGTCATCCCCGGTTCCCAGTCCATTGCTTATTACGAGCAAGCATTACGTCAGGCAGCACAGGTTGCGGCTCACGCCTGACCTGCGAAATCCGTTTATTCAAATCATCCAGATTGCATGAGGAAACATCATGAACACGTCCAAGAAAGTTGTTGTGATTACCGGCGCTTCGCAAGGCATTGGCGCAGGCCTGGTCAAGGGTTTCCGTGAGCGCGGTTATCAGGTTGTCGCGACCTCCCGTTCGATCAAACCGTCCGCTGACCCGGATGTTCTCGCCGTCGCCGGTGACATCGCCGACCCGCAAACCGCCGAACGTGTGATTCGCGAAGCCGTGGCACGTTTCGGGCGCATCGACACGCTGGTTAACAACGCCGGGATATTCGTCGCCAAGCCTTTCACCGAATACAGCCAGGCAGACTACGCACAAGTGGTGGCAACCAACATGAGCGGCTTCTTCCACATCTCGCAATTGGCGATTGCCGAAATGGAGAAAAACGCCAGCGGCCACATCGTCAGCGTCACCACCAGCCTGGTCGACCACGCGATTGACGGCGTACCGTCAGTGCTCGCCTCGCTGACCAAGGGTGGCATCAACGCGGCAACCAAGTCGCTGGCCATCGAGTACGCCAAGCGTGGCATTCGGGTCAACGCAGTGTCGCCGGGCATCATCAAAACGCCGATGCACGGCGAAAAGACTCACGCCGCCCTCGGCAGCCTGCACCCGGTTGGGCATATGGGCGAGATCGATGACATCGTGCAAGCGATCCTCTACCTGGACGGTGCGAACTTCGTGACCGGCGAAATCCTCCATGTCGACGGTGGCCAAAGCGCTGGCCATTGATGCCTCCCCGCAGCACTGCCGGTGTGTACCGGCGGTGCCGCTTCATGAGATAAACCTGAGAATGAACCGTCAGTTGATCCTCAGGCTTACTCCATGAAGCGCCACTTTGAAGACTTGCAGTTAGGCAGCATCGAACTCTTTTGCCTCGCCGCTGAAGCAGGCAGTTTTACCGCCGCCGCGCAACTCGCGGGGGTGACACCCGCAGCGGTGAGCCGGTCGATTCTTCGCCTCGAAAAGAGATTGGGTTCACGCTTGTTTGCCCGAACCACGCGCAGCATTCGCTTGACCGAGGCCGGCAGAAACTTTTTCGTCCAGTGCAGTCAGGCCCTGACCCAACTGGTCGAAGCGCAACAGGAAGTCATGGGCGCGCAGACGTCTCCGTCCGGTCAGTTGCGCATCAGCCTTCCCACCACTTACGGGCATCACCGCATCCTGCCGCTGCTCCCCAAATTCCGTGCGCTCTATCCCGACGTGACTGTCGACATCCACTTGGGCAACCGCAATATTGACTTTGTCGGCGAAGGCTACGATCTGGCGATCCGCGTGCGTGCCCAACCGGATTCGACCATGGTTGCGCGGCTGCTGGAGGATGCAAAACTGGTGGTGGTCGCCTCCCCCGACTATCTGAAAAAGGCTGGCACACCAAAGACGCTTGAGGATCTGGTGCAACACGAATGCATTCAGTTCGAACTGCCGAGCAGCGGGCGGCGGATTTCCTGGCTGTTCCAGGAAAACGGCGATGATCGGGAAGTGATTTCCGAGGGGGGCTACTCCTGCTCAGACGATGTGCTCGGCGGTGTCACCCTGGCCAAGCATGGTGCCGGGGTCTTCCAGACTTACAAGTTCATTGTCGAAAAAGAGCTGGCCGACGGCAGCTTGGTCGAGGTGCTTAAGCCGTACGCCGGGCGCTCGCGACCTTACACCTTGCTGTATCCGCATGGACGGTATGTGCCGCAACGGGTGCGGGCGTTTGTCGATTTTCTGTTGCAGTTTCGTGATGAGTGGGCCGATTGACGCTGATTGAATCGGCGCAACACAAAAGCCTGCTTTTCATGGCAGGCTTTTGTTTGTTCGCGCAGGCTTACTTCTGCTGAGCCGTCAGCGCCGAGTAGCTGTTCATCAGGTTGCGGTAATTCGGGATCCGCTGCGACAGCAGGTTGCCCAGACCCTCAATGTCGTTGCGCCAGTCGCGGTGCAGTTCACAGGCCACCGAGAACCAGTTCATCATCTGTGCGCCGGCCTGAGTCATGCGGCTCCATGCGGCTTGTTGCACGGTGGTGTTGAAAGTGCCGGACGCATCAGTCACCACAAACACCTCAAACCCTTCCGCCAGCGCCGACAAGGTCGGGAACGCCACACAGACATCCGTCACCACACCGGCAATGATGATCTGCTTGCGGCCGGTGGCTTTGATTGCCTTGACGAAGTCTTCGTTGTCCCAGGCGTTGATCTGGCCTGGACGAGCGATGTACGGCGCGTCCGGAAACATCTCTTTCAGCTCTGGCACCAGCGGGCCGTTCGGGCCTTGTTCGAAACTGGTGGTGAGGATGGTCGGCAGTTCAAAGAACTTGGCCAGATCGGCCAGGGCCAGCACGTTGTTCTTGAATTCGTTGGGCGAGAAATCCTGCACCAGGGAAATCAGGCCGGTCTGGTGGTCGACCAGCAGCACGATGGCGTCGTCTTTGTTCAGGCGGTTGTAGGTTGGAGTGGTCATGGTCTGCTTCCCTTTTGAGTTTTTGAATTTGTTGTTGCGTTCAAGTTGGGTACAGATTACTGACGCACAGGGACGGGATAAATCGGCTGAAAAGCGTTTCACCGTCCACTCAGACAGGACAATTCTCGGGTTAGCGTGGAGGCTAAAAACCGTCGCGGAAATTCAGAGGTTCATCTATCCGCTTCATCAACCCGCGCCGTGCTGTCGCGCTTGGTCAATGCGAACGGCAATACCACATGCCGTTGCGGCAACGGCTGTTTCTCGATCAGCGCAATCAGCATTTCCACGGCTTTCTCGCCGAACATTTCGGCGGGTTGGGCAATGGTCGTCAGCGGTGGATCGCAGTACGCGGCCATTGGAATATCGTCGAACCCGGCGAGAGAAATATCCTCCGGCACGCGCAGCCCCTGCTCTTTGATTCGCTTGAGCGCGCCGATGGCCATCTCGTCATTTTCACAGAACAGCGCGCTCGGTCGGCTGTCGAGCGCGAGCAGTTTTCCGGCACCTGAATAGCCCGCGTCCAGGGTGAAATCGCCGTGACAGATGAGCGTGTTGTCCAGCGCAAGACCGGCATCGCGCAGGGCCGTCTCATACCCCGCCAGACGATCACGCGTGAGCGGGCTGCCTTTGGGTCCTTTGATCAGACCGATGCGCTGGTGCCCCAGCGCGATCAGGTGCTCGGTCATGGCTTTGGCCGCCGCAACGTTGTCCAGACTGATCGTTGGATGCCGCCCTTGCCGGATGACTTCGCAGGCATTGACGATCGGGGTCAGCACTGGCTCGGCGGCGGATTCATCGAAGGGATCATAGGCGCGCAACTGAATGACGCCATCGGCTTGATGGGCGTGCACCAGATCAGCGAACTGGCGCTCAAGCGATGCCTGGCCCTGGGTGTCGCACAACAGCAACCGGTATCCGGCGGCCTGCGCGGCTTTCTGTGCGCCGCTGATCACCTTGGCGAAAAAAGTGTTGGCAATGGTCGGGACCAGAATCACCAGGTTGCCCGTTCTGCGCGAGCGAAACTGCACCGCCATCAAATTCGGTCGATAGCCGGTTTGCTGGACGGCGGCCATGACCCGCTCGCGGGTCTCGGGCAGCACCCGCTCGGGGGACTTCAATGTTCTCGACACCGTTGCCACCGAGACACCCGCCAGCCGTGCCACTTCGCGGATATTGGACAAGACTGCCTCGCTCTTTCAATCAAATCGGCCGTCGAGCTTACCGCACAGTGCCACGCGCCGAAACGTTGGCATTCGTCAGACACGGTTTGACACCCGCTGATTTCAGGCCTAGATTTCGCCGACGATGTAACCGGTTACATCATCGATATTCCGCATGAATCCACTGAGACAATTGTCATGACTGCTGCAGGTCGAAAAATAAGAATGGGTTTCGTCGGCGGCGGTGAAGGTGCCTTCATCGCCCAGGCGCACCGGCAAGCTGCCGGCCTCGATGGTCGCTTCGAACTGGTCTGCGGTGCGTTCAGCCGCGACGCCCACAACAATCAACGCAGTGGTGCGGCGCTTGGGCTGCCTGCGCAACGCTGCTATGACGCCTGGCAAGACATGCTGGTCGCCGAACACGCACTGCCGGCCGATCAGCGCATGGAACTGTTGGTGATTGTCACGCCCAATCACCTGCACGCCCCTATCGCCAGTGCAGCACTAAGCGCGGGTTTCCATGTGTTCAGTGAAAAACCTGCAGCGCTCAATCTGGCGCAAGTGCAGGACCTGGCCCGCGTGGTCAACAACAGCCAGCGGATCTACGCCCTGGCGCATACCTACCTGGGTTACGCGATGGTCTGGCAGGCACGCGAGATGGTCGCCAGCGGCGTTATCGGACGCTTGCGCAAAGTCCTCGTCGAATACCCGCAAGGCTGGCTCAGCAGCGATGTGGCTGGCCAAGGCAACAAACAGGCGGGCTGGCGCGACAATCCTGAACAATCCGGCATCGGTGGCTGCATCGGTGACATCGGCACGCACGCGTTTTCCCTCGCGGAGTTTGTCGCCGGTCAATCCATCCAGTTCATCAGCGCGATGCTCGGGTCACATTTGAGCAGTCGCCAACTCGATGACGACGCCTCGATGCTGTTCAAAATGGCCGACGGCGCCAGCGGCGTATTGATCGCCAGCCAAGTGTGCGCCGGCGAAGAGAACCCGCTGAAGATTCGTCTGTATGGCGACAAAGGCGGGCTGGAATGGCGTCAGGAAGAGCCTGCCAGTCTGATCCATCGCCCCTTGAATGAACCGATGCGCGTACTGCGCTCGGGCCTTGGTCAACCTTGGCTGTGCGCAAACGCCACGCGGCGCATGCGCTTGCCCGCCGGACACCCGGAAGGCTACCTCGAGGCTATGGCCAATCTCTACGGCGACCTCGCGCAGGCCATTTTCAACGGTGCGGGCGGTCCTGACGCACCGGGCGTTCCCGGCATAGCTACCGGGCTGCGCGGCATGGCCTTCATCGAGACCGCCATCGCCAATCATTGTGGCGAAGCCAAATGGACTGCAATACCTGACCTTGCCAATGGAGCAACCGCCAATGAGCGTTGATCAACAACCCCCGATCGGGATGCGCGGCCCCGGCATCTTTCTCGCCCAATTCATCGCCGACGAAGCACCTTTCGATACCTTGGCCAACATCGCGCAATGGGCCGCTTCTCAAGGCTACAAAGCCATTCAATTGCCGACCCTCGGCACGCGCTTCATCGATCTTGAACGCGCCGCCGACAGTCAGGATTACTGCGACGAACTCATCGCCGTATGCGCCAAGGCCGGTGTGGTGATCAGCGAGCTGTCGACACACCTGCAAGGCCAACTGGTCGCGGTGCATCCGGCGTTCGACGCACTTTTCGACGACTTTGCCCCGGCCGCTCTGCGTGGCAATCCGCGAGTACGCACCGAATGGGCGATCAACCAGTTGAAACTGGCGGCGCGCGCCAGTCAGCGCTTGGGGTTGACCGCCCATGCGACCTTTTCCGGTGCCCTGCTCTGGCCGTACGTCTACCCGTGGCCGCAACGTCCTGCCGGTCTGGTGGAACTGGGCTTTGCCGAATTGGCGAAACGCTGGTTGCCGATCCTCGAGTGCTTCGATGAGGCCGGTGTCGACCTCTGCTACGAGATCCACCCTGGCGAAGACTTGCACGATGGCGCTTCTTTTGAGCAATTCCTCGAAGCGGTGAATCATCATCCGCGCGCGGCGATTCTGTATGACCCGAGCCATCTGTTGCTGCAGCAAATGGACTACCTGGGCTTCATCGATCGCTACCACGCGCGCATCCGCATGTTCCACGTCAAGGACGCGGAGTTTCACGCCAGCGCTCGGTCCGGGGTATACGGCGGCTATCAGGGCTGGGTTGATCGTCCGGGTCGATTCCGTTCACTGGGCGATGGCCAGATCGACTTCAAGGCGATCTTCAGCAAACTGACGCAATACGACTTCAACGGCTGGGCCGTGCTGGAGTGGGAATGCTGCCTGAAAGACGCGGCGCAAGGCGCTGCCGAAGGGGCGGCCTTCATCGAACGACACATGATCACCCGAACCCGCAAGGCATTCGACGATTTCGCCAGTGTGAGCGCTGACGAGCAATCCAACCGGCGTCTGCTGGGCCTTGGCGAACGCTGATGACAACGCTGTTACCGACATAAAAATAATACGGTGATTGAAATGAACGTAATGAATGCGCGACTCAGCGTCATGATGTTTTTGCAGTTTTTTATCTGGGGCGGCTGGTTCGTCACCCTCGGCACTTTCCTCACCACGACACTGGCAGCAAGCGGCGGCCAGGTGGGTATGGCTTTTTCCACGCAGTCGTGGGGCGCGATCATTGCGCCTTTTGTGGTTGGTCTGATTGCTGATCGTTTTTTCAATGCCGAACGCATCTTGGCGGTGTTACACCTGCTGGGCGCGGTGCTGCTTTTTCAGCTTTATCGGGCAGCTGATTTCAGTGCGTTTTATCCCTATGTGCTGGCCTACATGCTGGTCTACATGCCAACGCTGGCCTTGGTCAACGCAGTAGCCTTCCGCCAGATCAAAGACCCGGCCCGGGAGTTTTCCCGCATCCGCGTATGGGGCACCGTTGGCTGGATCGTCGCCGGCATCGTGATCAGTTTCGGCTTTGCCTGGGACGCTCAACAGGCGATTGCTGCAGGCGGTTTGCGCAACACGTTCCTGATGTCCGCCGTAGCTTCGCTGATCTTGGGGCTCTACAGCTTCAGCCTGCCGAACACGGCGCCGCTGAAGTCGACGGGCGATTCGCCAGGCATCAAGCAGATGCTGGGGGTGGACGCATTGGGCCTGCTCAAGGATCGCAGCTATCTGGTGTTCTTTCTTGCATCCATCCTGATCTGCATCCCTCTGGCGTTCTATTACCAGAATGCCAATCCGTTTCTGGCCGAAATCGGTGTCACCAACCCCACCGCGAAGATGGCCCTGGGTCAGGTCTCCGAAGTGCTGTTCATGCTTCTTTTACCGCTGTTCATCCAGCGTTTCGGCATCAAGATTGCCTTGCTGGTCGGCATGCTGGCCTGGGCCTTGCGCTATGTGTTGTTCGCCTACGGCAACAACGGTGACCAGGCCTTCATGCTGCTGATCGGTATTGCGCTGCACGGCGTGTGTTATGACTTTTTCTTCGTCTGTGGGCAGATCTATACCGATGCCAAAGCCCCCGAGCGCTTCCGTAGCTCGGCTCAGGGCCTGATCACCTTGGCGACTTATGGGGTGGGCATGCTGATCGGATTCTGGGTGGCGGGTCAGATCACTGACCACTTCACCGCACAAAACGGCCACGACTGGAGAAGTATATGGCTGTTCCCGGCAGGATTTTCGGTGATGGTTCTGCTGTGTTTCGCACTGGCGTTCAAAGGCCGAGGCGGCGAAAAGGAGGGAATGCCGTCGACCGTCTAGAAACGCCGTTCTGATAGGCGCAGCGGCAGAAAAAAAAAGCCTGCTTTTCAGGGCAGGCTTTTCGTTTTGTGTGCTGTTGCTTACTTCTGCTGAGCGGTCAGCGCCGAGTAGCTGTTCATCAGGTTGCGGTAGTTCGGGATCCGCTGCGACAGCAAGTTACCCAGACCTTCAATGTCGTTGCGCCAGTCGCGGTGCAGCTCACAGGCCACCGAGAACCAGTTCATCATCTGTGCGCCGGCCTGAGTCATGCGGCTCCATGCGGCTTGTTGCACGGTGGTGTTGAAGGTGCCGGACGCATCGGTGACCACAAACACATCAAACCCTTCCGCCAGCGCCGACAAGGTCGGGAACGCTACGCAGACATCTGTCACCACACCAGCAATGATGATCTGTTTGCGGCCGGTAGCCTTGATTGCCTTCACAAAGTCTTCGTTGTCCCACGCGTTGATCTGGCCTGGACGAGCGATGTACGGCGCGTCCGGGAACATCTCTTTCAGCTCGGGTACCAGCGGGCCGTTCGGGCCTTGTTCGAAACTGGTGGTGAGGATGGTCGGTAGTTCGAAGAACTTCGCCAGATCGGCCAGGGCCAGCACGTTGTTCTTGAATTCGTTTGGCGAGAAATCCTGCACCAGAGAAATCAGGCCGGTCTGGTGGTCGACCAGCAGCACGATGGCGTCGTCTTTGTTCAGGCGGTTGTAGGTTGGAGTGGTCATGGTCTGCTTCCCTTTTGAGTTTTTGAATTTGTTGTTGCGTTCAAGTTGGGTACAGATTACTGACGCACACGGACGGGATAAATCGGCTGGAAAGCGTTTCACCGTCAACTCAAAAGGGACAATACCGATCATCCAGCCATATCTGCACTGTCTGCAGACATCAGCAACGACGAGGTCATTTCAGCGTGGCATACCGCAAGAATTTCATCGGCCAGCGCTGAGTCATCCGGACAGGCACGCGACAGAATAATCGCGCCCACCGCCCGCGCCAGCATGTCGATCATCTTCACTCGCCCCGCGTCAGGCGCCGCATCTGGCGCTGTCGGGTACTTGTCGCCGAGCGTCTGCAGCGTGCGCTCGATGCCGTCGGCAAACGCTGTTTTCACGTCGTCAGACTGGCGCGCGGCGTCGCCGCACAAAGCCGCCATGGTACAGCCACTGCCCCGCCCGTCCCGATGCTCTCTCGACACATAGACATCGACAAAACCCTGAACATCGAGCGTTTCGGCACCGACCAACGATCGTGCAAGGCTGTTGGCCGAGGCTTCGGACATCAGGTCGGCCTTCGAGCCAAAGTGTTTGTAGAAACCGCCATGGGTAAATCCGGCCGCCGCCATGAGGTCCGCGACGCCGACACCGTCAAAACCTCGCTCACGAAACAGCACCGAGGCGGTCTCGACGATGTGCTCGCGGTTTGCCTGCGCCTGGGCTTTGGTGACTCTCACGTGCAATACCTCCGCTGAAATTCATGCGCCGATGATACATAGATGTCAGCCATAATCAAAACCGTTGACAGTTTAGATTTCGATCATCATCCTAAATGCAGAAGTTACGGCTGCACCCACAGTCACGGAGCGCTAATGCTCAGTAAGCCGAGCGCTACCGAACTTGCCAGCTCATGCATCAATCCCTAATCGATATTTTTTGAACAAGAGATGACCTCATGACTACCCACCCTACTGTTCTTATCACTGGCGCCTCGACCGGCATCGGCGCGGTTTACGCCGAACGCTTCGCTCAACGCGGGCACGATCTGGTGCTGGTCGCCCGCGATCTCGAGCGCTTGGAAACACTCGCCGCGAAACTGCGCAGCGAACACAGCGTCGCCGTGGATGTGCTTCAGGCCGACCTGACCCAACTCAAAGACCTGACCACTGTCGAAACGCGCCTGCGCGACGATGCGCGCATTGGCATCCTGGTCAATAACGCGGGCGCCGCGCAGTCCGGCAACTTCATCGAGCAGAGCACCGACAAAGTGGCCAATCTGGTTGCCCTCAACACCACAGCACTGGTGCGGCTCGCCAGTGCCATCGCTCCCCGTCTGGCGAAGGCCGGTGATGGCGCCATTATCAACATCGGCTCGGTGGTCGGTCTGGCCCCGGAGTTCGGCATGTCGGTGTACGGCGCAACCAAGGCGTTTGTCCTGTTCCTGTCTCAGGGTTTGAGCCTGGAACTGTCGCCACTGGGCGTCTATGTGCAAGCCGTACTTCCGGCCGCTACCCGCACGGAAATCTGGGACCGCGCGGGCATCGACATCAACACCTTGAGCGAGATCATGGAAGTCAGCGATCTGGTCGATGCGGCGCTGGTCGGTTTCGATCGTCGCGAACCGGTGACCATTCCGCCGCTGCATGAAGGTGAGCGCTGGGATGCCTTGCAGACCGCGCGGCAGGGCCTGTTGGCGCAGATCCGCCAGTCGGCAGTCGCGCAGCGCTATCTGGCGTGATTGCAGTGGAGCAAATGCCTTTCGTCAACGCCGCCAACCAATCGATTGAGGTTGGCGGCACGGCGTTCGCCTATCGAGACCTCGGCCCGAAATCGGCTTTGCCGCTGATCCTGCTCAATCATTGGGGCGCGGTACTCAACCACTGAAGCAATCCGCTCAGGCAACGCCGCCCTTCCCCAAACAGTGAGAGCCGTATCCACCATGAAAGCTTATTTTATCGATCGCTACGGCAAGCAGAACGGACGTATGGACGACGTGCCCGAGCCGTTGCCGGGCTCCCATGACGTGCTGATTGAAGTACATGCTGCCAGCGTCAACGTGCTTGATTCAAAGATCAGAAGCGGCGAATTCAAACTGATTCTGCCGTACTCATTCCCCTTGGTGCTGGGCAACGATTGTGCCGGTGTGGTGATTGAGGTTGGCGCAGCGGTCAAGGGTTTCAAGCCCGGCGACGCGGTGTACGCGCGCGTGCCGGAGCAGCGAATCGGCACGTTTGCGCAACGCGTGGCTGTCAATGAAAACGCCGTCGCCTTGAAGCCCGCCAACGTCAGTATGGAGCAAGCCGCCGGCATTCCCTTGGTCGCCCTGACAGCCTGGCAAGCATTGGTCGACATCGCACGCTTGCAGAAGGGTCAGAAGGTCTTGATTCACGCCGGTTCCGGCGGTGTCGGAACCATCGCCATTCAACTGGCCAAGCACCTCGGCGCTGTTGTCGCAACCACCACCAGCACCGCGAATGTCGAGTGGGTTAAAGCGTTGGGCGCAGACGTGGTGATTGATTACAAACAGCAGCACTTCGAGCAGGAACTGCGCGACTACGACGTGGTGCTGAACAGCCTCGGCACCGATGTGCTGGAAAACTCGCTCAAGGTACTCAAGCCGGGTGGTCAGCTGATTTCCATATCAGGCCCGCCAACTGCCGAGTTCGCCAAGGCGCAGGGCCTGGCCTGGCCGCTGCGGCAAGTCATGCGCCTGTTGAGCCTGAGTATTCGGCGCAAGGCGCGCAAGCGGGATGTCCGTTACAGCTTTCTGTTTATGCGGGCCAACGGTGCACAACTGCACGAAATCACCACACTCATCGAGGCGGGCCACATCACCCCGGTGCTGGATCGCATCTTCGCCTTCGAGTCGACTGGCGAAGCGCTGAACTACGTTGAGCAAGGTCGCGCAAAAGGCAAAGTGATCGTTCGGATCAGATAACTTTTAGGTGTTCAACGGCGATTGCGGCGTATCCGGATTGAGTTGCCGGCGGCGAAACTGCCCCGGGGGCTGACCGTGAATCTGCCGAAAGCGTCGCGAAAAATAGGCTTCGTCAGCGAAACCGCACAGACGCGCCACCTCGCCCACCGAGCGCGTGCTGTTGAGCAGAAAATTGCGTGCCGCGTGCATCCTGCGTTCGAGCACCAGTTCGGTGAAGGTCTTGCCGATCTCCTTGCGCAACCAGTGCGTCAGATAGGTCGGCGACAGATAGGTCGCCGCAGCCACCTTGATCAGATTGAGATCGGGGTCGGCAATATTCTTGCGCAAGTACTCGAACATGCGGCCCAGCGCATCCCGGCGGCTGACCTCGGCCGCATTCTCCTCGGCCAGGCGCTTGAGTGGCTCGGCATAAAGGAAACACACGCTGCCAATCAGTTGCAGCAACAAGCCCTTGAGCATCTCGCGCGTACCAAACTGACGGTTCTCGTCCAGCGTGCGCATCTGCTCGATCAAGGCACAGACCTTGGCGAAGTCCTCATCCCCGAGCATGAAATCCAGATGCTCCTGAAAGCGGAATGGCGATAACTCCGGCGCCAGCAGGATCGACACTTCTTCCAGATCCATCGGGTCGCACTGCAAATGCGGCAACAGGAAGGTCTGGGAAAAATTGATCACCATGAAATTGCTATCCGCTGGATGCGGGATCACATGCACTCGGTGCGGCAGGATGAAGGCCAGGGTATTGCGCGGGAACGGACGCTCGACGTTACCGATGTGCTGCACGGTGTCGCCACCGAGGTTGATCTGAATCTGGAAATACTCGTGCCGATGGGGACTGGTCTCGGCGCGCCGGCCCTTTTTGTCGCGAATGTAGAAGTCGGTCAATTCGCTGCGCTGCTGCATGACATAGGTGGGAATACGGCTGGGTGACGACATCTGCGCGGAATCCTCGACAGGTATTTGCAATGAACTGGCGGCCTTCATCTTGCAGACATGGACGCAGTTCACGCAAGCAGTCATACGACGACCTGCCTCTTCAAGAATTTTTCAACTTCGACATGGCGTTTAGCCTGTCCAAAACCGCCAAGAAAGACTTGCGATTTTTTATCGTTAATAATCAATGAATTAGTTAACACTTCTAAATAGTTTATTAAGAAACGAACGAATTTATTTCTTGGACAGGTTTAGCTAGGCCGCCACCATAGAAAAAAAACGATCTAACCCACCGGTTGATTTACCGATGTTGTACGACCACTGTGAGCCGACGCAGCCCAACCTCTTCCAAAAACAATCACAGGTGTGCACGTCATGATTCAATTTTTCCCCCTCGCCGCCCCTCCCGACATTGTTCCGATCATGCCGACTGGAAGACGTTTCTGAACGTCTGACGCCGGCTGCTCGCACCGTTCGCTCCAGTATCGATTGGCATGCCCCGACCATCGCGGGCAAACGCCTTCGGCTGCGCAAAAACATCTCGACTCTTCTAACAATAACGAGGTCTCTTCATGTCGAATTCACATGCTTCCCAAGCCACCGTACCGCCAGTGATAGCCGACGCCCGGGACGCCGTCGTGCCGCAACGTCTGCCATCGCGGCGACGCTGGTTCATGCTCTCGCTGCTGTTGATTGCGACGATCATCAATTACATCGACCGGGTCAACATCTCGATTGCCGCGCCGTTCATGGCCAAGGACCTGGGTCTGGACAAGATCGAAATGGGCCTGATTTTTTCGGCATTTGCCTGGACCTATGCCCTGGCTCTGGTCCCTGCCGGTTTCATCGCTGACCGCTTCGGTTCGCGTTTCACTTACGGGGTTTCCCTGATCAGTTGGTCGACGGTGACCGTGTGCCAGGGCTTTGCCACAGGATTTGCTTCATTGTTCGGCTTGCGGCTGGCGGTCGGCGCCATGGAAGCACCGGCGTTTCCGGCCAACAGTCGCGCGGTGACGGTGTGGTTCCCGGCGCGGGAGCGCGGTCTGGCCAGCAGTATCTACGTCTGCGGGCAATACCTGGGCACGGCGCTGTTTACCGGTGCCCTGCTCTGGCTGGCGACCACGTTTGACTGGCGTCACGTGTTCTACAGCACCGGCCTGCTCGGCATCGTGTTCGGCGTGCTGTGGTTGTACCTGTATCGCGATCCGTTGAACTGCAAGAAGGTCAGCAAAGAAGAACTGCAATACATCGAAGCCGGCGGCGGTCTGGTCAAGAGCAGTCAGGAACGTACGCGCTTCAACTGGCGGCAAATCGCCGAGCTGTTCAGCTACCGGCAAATCTGGGCGATTTGCATCGGCAAATTCGCCAGCACCTCGGCGCTGTACTTCTTCCTGACCTGGTTCCCCACCTACCTGATCGAAGAACGCAAACTGACCATGATCAAGGCCGGGATCTTCGCTGTTCTGCCCTTTGTCGGCGCGACGGTCGGCATCCTGCTCGCCGGCATCGTGTCGGACTTGTTGATCCGCCGTGGCTACTCGATGTCGTTCGCCCGCAAGTTGCCGCTGGTGATCGGTTCGATGCTGGGCATGTCCATCGTTCTGGTGAATTTCACTGACTCGAACCTGATCTGCATTGCCGTACTGACCATTGCGTTCTTTGCGCAAGGCATCGCCTCGTCTTCGTGGGCGGCGGTGTCCGAAGTGGCGCCAAAAGAGCTGATCGGCTTGACCGGCGGGATCACCAGCCTCGCCGCCAACATTGGCGGCATCGTCACGCCGATCGTGATTGGCGCGATTGTGCACGCCACGGGTTCATTCGCCTGGGCTTTCTGGTTCATCGGCGGCGTGGCCCTGATTGGCACCCTCTCCTACTCACTGCTGCTCGGCCGCTTGTACCGCATCGAATTGAAGGTGCGCTGAAGCCAACAGCACCGTTTTCTCCAACTGCAGGCGGCTTTCGTCCAACTTCCTCAACGACTGCCGCCGTACGCTGAAGCTACACACAGGACTCATAACAGGATGAACATGACTGAATACGTCTTAACGCCGGATCTGCCCGTGACCTTGCCCGTTGTCGGCAGTGAGCAACGCTTTCCCGTCGGCCGGGTGTTTTGTGTCGGACGCAATTATCCCTGGCCCGATACCCAAGGCCAGTCGCGTCAGCCGCCGGTGTTTTTCATGAAACCGGCGAGCAACGTCGTCGATGCCGTCGGTGAGGTGGCATTCCCTTCGCTGACCGAGGATTTCGCCCACGAAATCGAGTTGGTGGTGGCCATCGGTGAAGGTGGCGCGAATATTCCCGAAAGCGAGGCGCTGGCCTATGTCTGGGGTTACGCCGCCGGCCTCGACCTGACCCGTCGTGATGTTCAGCGCGCCGCCAAAAGCAACGGTTTGCCGTGGGAAGGTGCCAAGGTGTTCGACGGCGCCGCGCCGATGACGGCGATTGTCCCGGTGAGCCGTGCCGGACACCCTGAAGGTGAATTGTGGTTGAACGTCAACGGCGAGGAGCGTCAGCGTGACAGCCTCGACAGCCAGATCTGGTCGGTGGCTGAAGTGATCAGCCGGATTTCCCGGTCAGTGGCGCTCAGGGCTGGCGACCTGATCATGACCGGCAGCCCGGCCGGCGTCGACGGACTGCAGCCCGGCGATGTGATCAACGCCGGCATCGACGGTATCGGCCAACTGGAAATGCGCGTCGGCCCACGGGCCTGAACGCCGCAGTGATTTGAAGACAGGAGAACAACAAAATGTCCATCACTCAACCTTTGAAAGTCGCGCTGGTCACCGGCGCCGGTAGCGGAATCGGCCGCTCCGTGGCGCTTGGCCTGCTGGCCGACGGGTACACCCTGGTGCTTGCCGGTCGGCGGCCGGAACCTTTGCAAGCGCTGGTCGAACTGGCGGCGAGCGAAGGGCACGAAGCTCTCGCAGTGCCCACCGATGTGCGTGACCCGGTCAGTGTCGATGCGCTGTTCGCAACCATTGCCGAGGTCTACGGACGTCTGGATGTGGTGTTCAATAATGCCGGGGTCAATGCCCCCGCCGTGCCACTCGATGAACTGACGTTCGAGCAGTGGCGCAACGTGATCGACACCAACCTCAACGGGGTTTTCCTCTGCGCCCGTGGTGCCTTCGGACTGATGCGTCGTCAACAGCCTCAGGGCGGACGCATCATCAATAACGGGTCGATTTCGGCACACACACCACGTCCATTCAGCAGCGCCTACACCGCCAGCAAACATGCGGTGCTGGGCCTGACCAAATCCCTGGCGCTGGACGGTCGTGAATTCAACATCGCTTGCAGCCAGATCGACATCGGCAACGCCCTGACCGAAATGTCGGTACGCATGACCAAAGGTGTACGTCAGGCCAACGGCAGCATCGCCGTCGAGCCGATGGTCGACGTCAAGCATGTCGCTGATGCGGTGCGCTATATCGCCGGCCTGCCGCTGTCGGCCAACGTTCTGAACATGACCGTCATGGCCAGCGCCATGCCGTTTGCCGGTCGCGGTTGAGCCGGCCTTTTTATTCGGTAAGAGAGGTTTTACATGAAGCCAGAAATCCTGCAGCTCAGCCCGATCCTGATTCCTGAAATCAATGCGCGTCTCGACGAATTGTTCACCGTCAGACGCTACTTCCAGCAGGCTGACAAAGCCGCCTACGTGCAAGAGCACGGCGCCAGTATTCGCGGTGTGATCACCGGTGGCCATACCGGCATTACGCAGGCACTGATGGCGCAATTGCCGAATCTTGAGGTGGTCGCGGTCAACGGCGTCGGCACTGACGCGGTTGATCTGGCTTACGCCCGAGATCGCGGCATTCGCGTGACGGCGACCATTGGCGCGTTGACCGAAGACGTCGCCGACCTCGCCATCGGCTTGCTGATTTCAGTGTGTCGCGGGTTGTGTACCAGTGATCGCTATGTGCGCTCGGGCCAATGGCCGCACAGCGCCACACCGCTGGCGCCTCTGCCGTTGGCGCGTCAGGTGTCCGGCATGCGTATCGGCATTGTCGGCATGGGCCGGGTGGGCCGCGCGGTGGCCAGTCGAGCGGCCGCCTTCGGCTGTCCGATCAGTTACACCGACCTGCAACCGATGAGCGATGTCACCCACACTTTCGTCGCCGACCTCCAGCAGTTGGCCCTCGACAGCGATGCATTGATTCTCGCCGCCGCTGCCGACAAGGCTGAAGCCATCATCGATGCTTCCGTACTACAGGCCTTGGGCAAGGACGGTTATCTGATCAACGTGGCACGGGGCAAACTGGTCAACGAGGCAGATCTGGTGGCGGCGCTGAATGCCGGCGAGATCGCCGGTGCGGGGCTGGATGTGTTTGTCGATGAACCGAATGTGCCAGAAGCCCTGTTCGGTAATGAGCAAGTGGTGCTGCAACCGCACCGCGCCAGCGCCACCTTGCAGACGCGCACGCGGATGGGAGAAATGGTGGTGGCGAGCTTGCTGGACAGCTTTGCCGGGAAAACGCCGCAAGGTTGTGTCACTGGCTAAGTGGCGCGTGCCGAAACAGCTGCCCTCACCCTAGCCCTCTCCCCCAGGAGAGGGAACCGATTGGGGAATATTGGCGATAAACGCCGACGTGCAATAGCGTCTGTGAATCCAATGCCGCCAAGCACTGCGGATGGGCCCGTAATCGACGCGATCTGTCAGGTCGATGCATAACGCCAGACACCTCGGTCGGCTCCCTCTCCCACAGGGAAAGGGACCGATTGGGGAATGTTGGCGACGAGCACCGACGTGCAATAGCGCCTGTGAATCCATCACCGTCAGGCATTGCCGATGAATCCATAATCGACGCGATCTGTCAGGTCGATGCATAACGCCAGACACCTCGGTCGGCTCCCTCTCCCACAGGGAGAGGGCTGGGGTGAGGGGCCGCCGTTGCAGCGTCGAGCGCGGCTTACAAGGTGTAGGAAATCCCCACCTGCACGGTTCTCGGCGCACCTGGATAGGCGTAGACATTACCGAACGCGCCCTCTTCATAATCCCGATCAAACAGGTTTTTCACGTCAAGGTTAAGCCGCACCTTCTCGTTGACCTTATAAAAGCCAAGCAAATCGACAACGCTGTAACTGTCCATCGAGAACGCAGTATTGGCGGTTTGCCCAGCACGCTCGTCGACGTATTTGAGTCCGGTGCCCAGGCCCAAACCTTTAAGCGCTCCGTCCTGAAACTCGTAAACGTTGAGCAGGCTGAAGCTGTTTTGCGGAATGTTCATCAGCCGCGTGCCTGAGCGGATCACGTTATCCTTGGTCACTTCGGCATCCACATAGGCGTAGCCGCCGATCACGCGCCATTCGGGCGTCAGGTTGCCGGCGACGTTCAGGTCAAAACCACGGCTGCGCACTTCCCCGGCCGCCACACTGAAGGTCGAGTCCACCGGGTCGGTGGTCAGCACGTTGCGTTTTTCGATCTGATAGATCGCCGCGTCGACGCTCAACTGCTGATCCAGCGCCTCCCACTTGATGCCCATTTCATAAGACTTGCCTTTCTCCGGTGCAAAACCTCCGCCCACGCGGCTGGCGCCGGTATTGGGCTTGAACGAGCGCGCAGTGTCCGCATAAACCGCCAGCGTCTCGGTCAGGTCGTAGGTCACGCCGAGGCGCGGGGTCACCGCGTTATCACTGGCCTGCCAGTTTTTACCGCCCGGTACATAGGTTTCATAGTCGTGTTCGAAACGCTCGAAACGCGCCCCGGCCAGGACCTTCAAACGCTCGGTCAGCGCCACCTGATCCTGCACGAACGCGGCATAGGTCTTGAGGTTTTCCTTATCATGGGTCGGCGTGCGCGTCAGCGCCGGACGCGGCTGGCCGTAGACCGGATCGAAGATGTCGATCGGGTAGGCACCTACCGCGCCACTGGAACGCTGAATGATCGACTTGTAGTCGTAATCTTCATACTCGATGCCGGTCAGCAAGGTGTGCTGCAATCCGCCGGTGCTGAAATGCCCGGTCAGATTGAGTTGGGTGTCCTTGTCGGTCCACTCCAGCTTACGGTAGTTGAAGTTACGCCCCAGGGTTCGGCCGTCATCGGCAATGCCGTTGGCTTCGATCGCATTGCCCTCAAGCGAGCCGTCGAGCCACTGGAAACCACCGCCCAACGTCCAGTCATCATTGAGCAGATGTTCAAAGCGCAGTTGCGCCATGTTGTTGTCATTGTGCAATTTGCCGGCGTCTTTTTCGCCGAAAAACGTATCCCGCGAGGCGGTGCCTATCTGCTTGGCGTAACGCGTCACGCCGCGATCCAGCGGGTGATTGTTGCGCATGAAATCACCCTCGAAGATCACTCGCGTGGCATCACTGGCCTGCCAGGTCAGCACCGGCGTCACGCCGTAGCGCTCGGTCTCGACGTGATCGCGGAAGGTATCGCCGCCCTCGCCCACCACGTTCAGTCGATAGGCCAGACGTCCGTCTTCATCCAGCGGGCCGGAGGCGTCCAGGGTGCCGCGCTTCATGCCTTGGTCATTCAACTGACTGCCCAAGGTGACCGTGCGCTCGGCCAGCGGCTGCTTGGAGACCACATTGAAAGTGCCGCCGGGATCACCACGGCCGTAGAGCATGGTCGCCGGCCCGCGCAGCACTTCCAGACGCTCGATGGTGTTGGCGTCGGGCATGTTCGGGTAGCCGCGATTGATCGGAAAACCGTTGCGGTAGAACTCGCCGGTGGTGAAGCCGCGCACGGTGAACGTGGTCAGTCCCTGCCCGCCGAAATTGTTCGCCCGGCCCACGCCGCCAGCGTAGTCCAGTGCATCTTGCAGACGCGTGGCGCCGAGGTCTTCGACCGCATCCCTGGTCACTACGCTGATCGATTGCGGGGTTTCATGGATGGCGGTATCGGTACGGGTGGCACTGGCAGAACGTGTCGCGCGATAACCCTGCACCGGGCCGTCGGCCCGTTCGTAATCCGCTGTACCGACCACGTCGGTCGCCTCCAGCTCCAGCGCTGAAGAGGTCGAGTCGGCCGGCTCGGCCCACGAGGTAGAAGACAACGCTTGCAGCACACACACGGAAAGCAGGGTTCGACGCATGAAATGAAAACCTTGTGAATAGGCCAGAACGAAGGGTAAAACCGCCAGAACAGCGGCGCGGATGGTATACCAGAGATCGTGTAATTGAAACTTATTCTTATTTGTCATGTTGGTCAGGATTCGTGAGCCGGACTCATGACTTCATCCTTTCAAGGCCTATTATCAGATGCGTTTCAGTGGCCTAGGCTCGTAGGCGATATGGCCTGTAACGCTGGTGCCAAGGCACCCGGCGTTGTCCGCCAACCCGTCTGAGGAGAAAATCCCGATGAAATTCGACACACCGGCCGGCACTAATCCGATCGATCAATTGAACGTCATCGGCCAGCCCGCCGACCGCATCGATGGCAAGTTGAAGACCACCGGGACCGCGCCCTACGCGTATGAACAACATGCCGCAGTGCCCAACGCCGCCTATGGCTATGTGGTCGGCGCCGGGATCGGCAAGGGACGAATTGCCTCGATCGACTCGGCGCAGGCAAGCAACAGTTCCGGGGTGATCGCGATCGTCACCTACGAGAATGCCGGGCCGTTGGCCAAGGGCGAGTTCTATGTCGCGCGCGCTTTGGCTGGCCCGCAAGTGGATCACTATCACCAGGCCGTTGCGATTGTCGTGGCACAGACGTTTGAAGAGGCCCGCAGCGCCGCCAATCTGCTGGAAATCACCTACGTGGCCGAACCCGGCGCGTTCGATCTGGCTGCCGCCAAGGATTCGGCGACCCCGCCGCCGCCCGCCGGTTTCGGCCCACCGCCACAGACACAGACCGGAGATTTTGAAGGTGCCTTCAGCGCTGCGCCGATCCAGGTCGACCAGCACTACAGCACGCCGGATCAGGCGCACGCAATGATGGAACCCCACGCCACCATCGCCCAGTGGAATGGCAATTCGCTGACGTTGTGGACGTCTATCCAGCAGATCAACTGGGGCGTCCGCGATCTGGCCAAGACACTGGGCATACGCAAGGAAGATGTTCGTTTGATATCGCCCTACATCGGCGGCGGTTTCGGCGGCAAAGGTACGATCCTGTGTGACGCGGTGCTGGCGGCGCTGGCGGCGCGACACGCCGGGCGTCCGGTAAAAGTCGCGCTGCCGCGTCCGCTGATGTTCAACAACCTGACTCATCGCCCCGCGACCCTTCAACGCATTCGCATCGGTGCCAGCCGCGAAGGTTTGATCACTGCCATCGGCCATGAGAGTTGGTCAGGCAACCTGCCCGGGGGCCGGGCCGAAGCTGCGACGGCGTCGACACGGTTGCTCTACGCTGGCGCCAACCGTATGACCCGTCTGAATCTAGCCGTGCTGGACCTGGCCGAAGGCTCGGCCATGCGCGCGCCGGGGGAAGCACCGGGGATGATGGCGCTGGAAATTGCCATGGACGAACTGGCGGAAAAACTCGGTATCGACCCGTTGCAATTGCGCCTGCTCAACGACACTCAGGTCGATCCCGAACAGCCATCACGCCCGTTCTCCACACGGCAACTTGTCGAGTGCTTACAAACCGGCGCCGAGCAATTCGGCTGGCACCAGCGCAACGCCATCGCCGGCCAGCGTATGGAGGATGGCTGGCTGATCGGCAGCGGTCTGGCGTCTGCCATACGTGGCGCGCCAACTACCGCATCGGCGGCCCGTGTGCGCCTCGATCGACACGGCAGAATCACCGTCGAAACCGACATGACTGACATCGGCACCGGCAGCTACACGATCATTGCGCAGACCGCCGCCGAGATGATGGGTGTTGAACTGGACCGGGTCGAAGTACGCCTCGGCGACTCGCGTTTTCCCGAGTCGTCGGGATCGGGCGGGCAATGGGGGGCGGCGTCGTCAACCGCCGGGGTCTATGCCGCTTGCGTCAAGTTGCGCGAAGCGGTTGCCCGCGCCGTCGGACTGGATCCGCAAACGGCGGAATTTGCCCACGGCGAAGTTCACGATGGCACGCGGCATTTTCCTTTGGCTCAAGCGGCGGTTGGGGGCGATCTGGTTGGCGAAGATCGCATGGAGTTCGGCGATCTGGCCCAGCGCTTTGCCCAGCAGACCTTCGGCGCACATTTCGCTGAGGTGGCGGTCAACGCGGCAACCGGCGAGATTCGCCTGCGTCGGCAATTGGCGGTCTGCGCAGCTGGGCGGATTCTCAATCCGAAGACCGCGCGCAGCCAGATCATCGGCGGCATGACCATGGGCGCCGGGGCCGCCCTGATGGAAGAACTGCAGGTCGACAAGCGCCTTGGTTTTTTCGTCAACCACGACCTGGCCGGTTACGAAGTACCGGTGCACGCCGATATTCCCCATCAGCAGGTGATTTTCCTCGATGAGGTTGATCCCTACGCCACGCCGCTCAAGGCCAAAGGCGTCGGCGAGTTGGGCATCAGTGGCGCCGCAGCGGCCATCGCCAATGCGATTTACAACGCCACTGGTGTGCGCGTGCGCGACTATCCGATCACGCTGGACAAACTTATCGCGCACTTGCCGGAGCAGATTTGACGCACTGTTCAGTCAGCCGGGCGCGCGCTGGCTGAACACTTCCTTGAACACTGGCACGGCGGAAAACGCATGCGGCCATCCGGCGTAGAAAGCCAGTTGGGTAATCATTTCCGCCGCTTCGGTCTGGCTCAAGCCGTTGTCCATTGCCCGCCCCAGGTGATAGCCGACCTGCCCTGTCTGCCCGTTGGCCACCAACGAACTGACCGTGATCAGGCTGCGATCGCGGGGCGCCAGACCCGGGCGCAACCACAGATCGCGGAACAGCGCTTTGGTGGTGAACTCGACCAGCCCCGGCGCCACTGATCCCACCGCCGCATTTACCCGCTCGACGCGGTCAGCTTCGCGAGCCTGGTCCAGCGGCAGTAACGACGGCGCAACCGGTGCCAGTTGCGCAGCATCGATGTTGCGCGCGTTGAACACCTCGGCGGCGATGGGCAGAGCCGATGATGCATTGCCCCAACCGGAATAAAAGGCCAGGTGATTGAGTGTTTCGGACAGTTCCAGCGGTGTGACACCGTTGTCCAGTGCCAGGTTGAATTGCGCGGCCATCTCGGCGGTTTGCCCGCGTGCAATCAACACCGCGACCGTCACCAGGCTGCGGTCACGAGGTGCCAGGCCCGGGCGTTTCCAGACTTCGCCAAACAACATGGCATCGGTGTTATGCGCCAGTGCCGGGGACACGGCAGCCGCGGCATCGGAGGTTATTGCGGGGGAACGTTTCATGGAGGTCGAACCTTTTTCAGTTGAAGCACAGGCTGTCAGCAACAGTGCGATGGCCGGCCACAGAAATCGGTTGAAAGGGGTCACACTACGCACCGGGTATGCTGCCATCACAAAACTCCTGCTGACGGGATTATCAGCCGCCACGTTAAACCGACGAAGATCCTGCGACTATCGGCGTTCAGCTTCATGAAGTCATGAACATCGCACATCAATCCGCCTCCCGCGTGGAGCGGGCGACACATGATCAAACGAGGATCTGCAGAGGATGAAAGGCACTGCAACAATCACAACGAGGTGTGTTGAGTCATGTATCCCACGACGCCGGACGGGCGCTATTTTGTGGTCAGGCAGCAGCTCTGGCGCTGCAGCAATCCAGCGCTGCTGCCCGCCGAGCGTCAGCACCTGGTCAGCGAACTGATGACAGCGCGGCGCGCGGTCAAAGAGGCGAAGCACAATGACGATGCCGATGCGCTGAAGTCAGCGCGAGCCGAGGTGCAGAAGGCCAAAGTGGCCTTGGGCGAACGGGGCCCGGTCTGGTGGGATGACGGCAGCCCGGACTACAACCGGTGCAAAGTCAGCAACACACCTTACGCCGAGTGGTATCGAGAATTGACCGCCGGGCAATGAAGCCTTGGCCTACAACAGCCCCGCCGCTCACACCGCCAGCAGCTGCCGGGTCATCGCCATCGATGTCTGCAGCGATTGCCCGGTGCGCTGCAATTTGTTCAACAGACTGGCGCCCAGCCACAGCTGATAGAGGGTTTCCGCCAGATGCCGGGCATCGCCTTTGGGCAGGCTGTTTTCGGCCTGGCCCTGTTCGATGCAAAGCGCAATGCGCGCCACCACTTGCTCGGCGCCGTCGCGCAAGGTGAGGCGCATCGACTCCGACAAGTCGGCGACTTCGGCACTGAGCTTCACCACCAGACATTCGTCGCCGTGGCCTTCGAGGGTGCAGCGGTTCTGCCAGCCCTGCCAATAATCCATCAGCCGCTCGTAGGCGCTCAGGCCTGGCAGTGTCAGGCGGCGTTCCATGTCGGCGAGGTAGTCGACAAAGTAATCCGCGAGCAGTGCCTGGCCGTACAACTCTTTGGATTTGAAGTAGTGATAGAACGAACCCTTGGGCACACCGGCGGTTTGCAGGATTTCGTTGAGGCCGACACTGGTGAAGCCCTTCTCGGCCATCATCCGGTGGCCGGTGTCGAGCAAATGTTGGCGGGTGTCGTCGTAGGTCGGTTTCATGGGGTGCGAATTACCAGGCAATAGACCAGTCGTATTTTCGGAGGAACGGAAGTTTGCCATACCTGTCGATGAAAAACCTGCGGATAAAAAATTACTAGACGACTGGTCTAATTGGAATCTATGCTGCGCCCCGACAAACGTTTTCTGACCGGTGTGGCCGATGTGCGAATCCTTCGCTCAATCGAAGACACCTGATCGACTCAAGGTGCTCTATGAAAATCCTGATGGTTTTGACTTCCCACGATCAACTCGGCAACACCGGCAAGAAAACCGGCTTCTGGCTGGAAGAGTTCGCCGCGCCCTACTACGCCTTCAAGGACGCCGGCGCCGAGGTCACGCTGGTTTCCCCCGCTGGAGGTCAGCCGCCGCTGGACCCGAAAAGCGATGAGCCCGATGCGCAAACCGCCGAAACCGATCGCTTCCGCAAGGACCCGGCCGCACAACAGGCACTGGCCAACACCGGTCGCCTGGCCGACGTCAGTGCTGAGGGTTTCGATGCTGTGTTTTATCCGGGTGGCCACGGCCCGCTGTGGGATCTGGCCGAAGACAAGCAGTCGATCGCGTTGATCGAAGCGTTCGATCGCGCCAACAAACCGCACGGCTTTGTCTGCCATGCACCTGGCGTATTGCGTCATGTCCTCACCGCTGACGGCAAACCATTGGTGCAGCATCGCGAAGTCACCGGTTTCACCAATTCCGAAGAAGAGGCCGTTGGCCTGACGGACGTGGTGCCGTTCCTGATCGAGGACGAGTTCCAGCGTCTCGGCGGTTATTACTCGAAAGTCGCTGACTGGCAGGTTCACGTGGTCGCCGACGGGCAACTGGTCACTGGCCAGAATCCGGCCAGTTCTGCCGCTGTCGCAAAAAAACTGCTGGAGATGTTGGGCTAAAACCTCGCGTCCAACCTTCCAAACGCCGGGTGCGTCTTGCCCGGCGTTATTTTTTCACCCAATCATTAGTCGACTGGTCTAATAAGCCACAAACAAGGTAACCCATGAATAGCAGCCCGTACTTCACCCCGGCCAAACTCGGCCACCACACCCTGAAAAACCGTATCGTCCTGCCGCCCCTCACCCGCCAGCGCAGCACCCAGCCGGGCAATATCGCCAATGAGCTGATGGCCGAGTATTACCAACAGCGTGCCGGCGCCGGTTTGCTGGTTACCGAAGGAACCCAGATCGAACCCCGTGGCCAGGGTTATGCGTGGACGCCAGGGATTCATACGCCTGAGCAAATCGCCGGCTGGCGCAAAGTCACCGACGCCGTGCATGCCGTGGACGGGGTGATTTTCGCCCAGTTGTGGCACGTCGGCCGTGTCTCGCACACCGCATTGCAACCCGACGGCGCGGCCCCGGTTTCCGCCTCTGCCGTGGCCACCGACCGGGTCAGCGTGTTTATCGAAACCGCACCCGGCGCCGGTGAACTGGTCCCACCGTCGGCACCTCGCGCGCTGAGCACCGATGAAGTTCAGGAACTGGTTCAGCTGTACATCCAGGCTGCTCGCAACGCCATGGACGCTGGTTTCGATGGCATCGAATTGCACTGCGCCAACGGTTATCTGGTGAACCAGTTCATCTCCGCTCACAGCAATTTGCGCGACGATCAGTACGGCGGCTCGCTGCACAATCGTCTGCGCTTTCTCAAGGAAGTGGTCGCCGGCGTTGCCGAGTGCATCGGCAAGGAAAAAGTCGGCGTACGTTTCGCCCCGCTGTTCACCACCACCGATGAAGCGCGTACTTACCTGGGCATGGTCGAGGAAGATCCGCATACCACTTACATTGAAGCGATCAAAGTGCTGCAGGACGTGGGCATTGCCTATCTGTCGATTGCCGAAGCCGATTGGGACAATGCGCCGGCGATGCCACAAACGTTCCGTCAGGCGGTGCGCGACACCTTCAGCGGCGCGATCATTTATGCCGGGCGTTACACCGCAGAATCCGGCGCGCAACTGCTTGAATCCGGACTGGCCGACTTCGTCGCTTTCGGCCGGCCGTTCATGGCCAATCCCGATCTGCCGGCGCGCATTGCCAATAACTGGCCATTGAATGCGTTGAACCCGGCGACGGTGTATGGCGGCACCGCCGAGGGCTACACCGACTACCCCGTTTTTCCCGGTTAAGCCATTCAAGACAACATAAACGCTCCCGAAATATCGGGAGCGTTTATCCGAGGCAGAGTGCAAGCCCTTGTGGGAGCGAGCCTGCTCGCGAAAGCGGCGTGTCAGTTACTCACAATGTTGAATGTGACGACGTCTTCGCGAGCAGGCTCGCTCCCACTGGGGGGATGTGAATATTCACCGTACAAAAACCTATACACCAACTACAATTCTGTATAACTATCCGGACTTAACGCTAAACGTCCATCAGGCAGCCTGCTGCTCACTACGCTGAATCCGTGAAATGAACAAAACCCATCGGCTGTGCCTCGTTCTGGGCGACCAGTTATCGTTTGATCTGGCTTCATTGGCAGGTCTGGATCGCGAACATGATCGTGTGCTGATGGTCGAGGTCATGGAAGAAGCCACCCATGTCGCCCATCACCCGCAGAAGATCGCCTTGATCTTCAGCGCCATGCGTCACTTCGCTCAGGCCTTGGAGAACCAAGGCTTCCAAGTGCATTACGTGACCCTCGACGACCCGCACAACAGCGGCTCGGTGCCCGCCGAGTTAAAGCGCTGGCAGGCGCTGCTTCAGGCCAACGAGTTACACGTGACGGAGTGCGGAGACTGGCGCCTGGAGCAATCGCTCAAAGAGTGTGGCTTGCCGATCCACTGGCACGCCGACAGCCGTTTCCTGTGCAGCCGCGACGAATTCCGCGCGTGGGCCGCGGGCAAAAAGCAGCTGCGCATGGAGTTCTTCTATCGCGAGATGCGTCGCAAAAGTCGCCTGCTGCTCAACGGTGACGGCACGCCCGTCGGCGGCGCGTGGAACTTCGACGCCGACAATCGCAAAGCCCTGCCCAAATCAGTGAAGGCGCCCTACCCGACTGGATTTACCAACGACGCGATCACCGTTGAAGTCCTCGCACTGGTCAAGAAGCGCTTCGCCAGCCACTACGGCAGTCTGGATGATTTCAACTACCCGGTGACTCACGCCGATGCCCAGGCGCTCTGGGCCTGGTTTCTCGATTACGCCCTGGCCGGGTTCGGCGATTATCAGGACGCCATGGCCAGCGACGAACCGTTTCTGTTCCATGCCCGCATCAGCGCGGCGCTGAACATTGGCTTGCTCGACCTGCGCCAACTCTGCAGTGACGTGGAGTCGGCCTATTGGTCAGGCAATGTTGCCCTGAATGCCGCCGAGGGCTTCATTCGTCAATTGATCGGCTGGCGCGAATACGTCCGTGGCGTTTACTGGCTGCACATGCCGGAGTACGCCGAGGGCAATGCTTTCGGTAACACGCGGTGCCTGCCCGAGTTTTACTGGACGGGTGACACGCAGATGAACTGCATGCGCCAAGCCATCGGCCAAAGCCTGAAACACGCTTACGCCCATCACATTCAGCGCCTGATGGTCACCGGCAATTTCGCCCTGCTCGCCGGCATCGCGCCAAGCCAGATCTGTGAGTGGTATCTGGCGATTTACATGGACGCTTTCGATTGGGTCGAGCTGCCCAACACCCTCGGCATGGTCATGCACGCCGACGGCGGTTACCTCGGTTCCAAGCCTTATTGCGCCAGCGGCCAGTACATCAACCGGATGTCCGACTACTGTCGCGGCTGTGCTTACTCGGTGCGCGAAACCACGGCGGATAACGCCTGCCCGTTCAACGCCCTGTACTGGCATTTTCTGATGCGCCATGGTGACCTTCTGCGCGGCAATCAGCGCATGGGCATGATGTACAAAAACCTCGATCGCATGCCGCAGGAAAAACAGCAGGCACTGTGGCAACGCGGGCAAGGGCTGCTCGACAGACTGGATCGCGGCGAATCGCTATGAAAACGCGTGAGCCCTTGGTCCCCGTGCAACTAAAACATGAGGCCCCGGGTCAATGGCTCACAAAGCTTGTGAGGCCGATGGCTTGAAACACGCCAATTAAACGCAAGCCAACTATCAACGCATGAAGGGTGAACATCCTGAAACAGCTTACTCGCGAGGAGCTTGAGTCTGAGGTCACGCGCCTGCGTCTGGCCGTCAAGGCGACCTGCGACGCCGTCTGGGACTGGGATCTGAAGACTGACCAGATCGTCTGGAACGACTCGCTTCAACAGGCTTATGGCTACGCATCAACCGCCATAGAACCGACGTGTGACTGGCGGTTTGCGCAGATTCACACACAGGATCGCTCGCGCGTGACAACCTCGATTCGCTCAGCGATTGACGGTTCTGGCACAACCTGGAGCGCTGAGTACCGCTTCCTCTGCCACGATGGTTCCTACGCCGAAGTGCTTGACCGCGGACACCTGATCCGCAATGCCGATGGCAAAGCCGAACGCATGATCGGGGCGATGCTCGACCTGACCCGCTCGCGCAGCGCCGAAACGGCACTGCGCCAGAGTGAAGAGCGCTTCAGCACCATTCTGGAAACCATCGAGGCGGCGTTCGCCATCGTCAAAGTCAAATTCGACGCCGACGACCACCCCATCGACTATTACTTCGTCGAGGCCAACCCGGCGTTCGAACGTCAGGCCGGGGTCAACCTGCGAGGCAAGTGGGTCACCGAGTTTGCGCCCAACCTGGAGAAGTTCTGGTTCGAGACCTACGGCCATGTGGCCAAGACCGGCGAGCCGGCCAACTTCGAGAACTACGCCAATACCTTCGAACGCTGGTTCGACGTGCGCGCCGTCCGCGTCGGCGACCCGGCCGATCGACAGATTGCGATCTTCTTCAGCGATGTCACCGAGCGCCGCGACGCGCAAGAACGCTTGCGCATCAGCGAAGCGGTCGCTCGGGAAAACGTCGAACGTGTACAGCTCGCTCTTGCCGCCGGCGCCATTATCGGCACCTGGCACTGGCACCTGCCCAGCGATCGCTTCAGCGTCGATGAGGCCTTTGCCCGGGTTCTCAACCTCGATCCGGCCTGGGGCCTCGACGGTCTGAGCCTGGAGCAAGTGGTGCAGACCGTACACCCGGATGACCGGGAAGGACTCACCACCGCGATCAACGAAGTCATTGCCCGTGGAGGTGCCTATTCGCACCAATACCGAGTGCGCGGCGCGGATGGCCAATACACCTGGATTGAAGCCAACGGGCGTGTCGAATGCGCCGAAGACGGCACGCCTTTACGCTTTCCCGGCGTGCTGATCGATGTCGAAGACCGGCGCAACGTCGAAGCCGAGCGCGACCGCGTCACTGCCGCGTTAAAAGCCCTCAACGACACACTGGAACAACGCGTCTCGGCGCGCACCGCAGAGCTGATGCAAGCCGAAGAGAAGCTGCGGCAATCGCAGAAAATGGAAGCGGTCGGGCAACTCACCGGCGGTCTGGCCCATGACTTCAACAACCTGTTGGCTGGCATTTGCGCCTCCCTCGAGCTGATGGAAAAACGCATCGGCCAAGGTCGCTTGAACGACATCGACAAATACATGCTGATCGCCCAGGACGCCGCCAAACGCGCCACCGCCCTGACCCATCGCCTGCTGGCCTTCTCCCGGCGACAGACCCTCGATCCACGGCCAACGGAAGTCAATGCACTGATTGCCGGCATGACCGAACTGATCCAGCGCACCGTCGGCCCGAGCATTCGCCTGAAGACGGTTGTCGCCGCCGATCTGTGGCCGGCGCTGGTGGATGCCAGCCAACTGGAAAACGCCTTGCTCAACCTGTGCATCAACGCCCGCGATGCGATGCCCGATGGCGGCAGCATTACCGTCGAGACAGCCAATCGAACCCTGGATGCTGAATCAGCGCGCGTACGGGAAATGCCCGAAGGGCAATACCTGTGCCTGTCGGTTGCGGACACCGGTACCGGTATGAGTGCGGAAGTCATGGCCAAGGCCTTCGACCCGTTTTTCACCACCAAACCCCTGGGCCAGGGTACGGGCCTTGGGCTGTCGATGATCTACGGTTTTACCAAGCAATCCGGCGGGCAGGTGCGGGTGCAATCGACTGTGGGCCAAGGCACCACCATGTGCGTCTACCTGCCGCGCTATCTCGGCGAAACGCAGCGCAGTCACGATGACACGCAAAGCTCGGCAACGCCGCATGCCAAGGCCGGCGAGACGATCCTGATTGTCGACGACGAACCCACCGTTCGCATGCTGCTCAAGGATGTGCTCAGCGACCTCGGCTACAACTTGCTCGAAGCGGGCGACAGCGTTGAAGGACTTGAAGCACTGCGCTCCGGTGCGCACATCGATTTACTGATCACTGACGTCGGTTTGCCGGGCGGCATGAACGGCCGGCAGATGGCCGATGCGGGCAGGCAAATCAGACCGAAACTCAAGACCCTGTTCATTACCGGGTACGCGGAAAACTCGGTGATTGGTAACGGTCAACTCGGCCCGGGCATGCAGGTGCTGACCAAACCCTTCGTTGTCGACACCCTGGTTTCACGGGTCACAGGTCTGCTGTCCATCGACCTCGAATGAGGGTTGCACCGGGGATGTCATGAACCTGTTGCGCCCCGCCATCTTTGCTTGATACAGCGCCTGATCGGCGGACTCGATCAGACCGTGCACCGGGTCCAGGTGCGCCCCGCGCGCAGTGGCGATGCCGATGCTCAGGCTCACGCGGGTCACGGGGCTGGTGGGGTGGACAATGTTTTCCTGCTGCAAGCGCTCAATGATCAACTGCGCCACCACCGCAGCGCCGCCAATGTCGGTATCGGGCATGATCACCGCGAACTCTTCGCCACCGTAGCGCGCCACCAGATCCGACGGCCGCCGCACACATGCGTCCAGCACGCTACCGACGGTTTGCAGACAGGCGTCGCCGGCAACGTGCCCAAGCGCGTCATTGAACCGTTTGAAATAGTCGATATCGATCATCAGCAAGGCCAGCGACGAGCCGTCGCGCTGTGCCCGCCGCGCCTCTGTGGCCAGGGTCTGATCAAAGCAGCGCCGATTCGCCAGCCCGGTCAGCGCATCTTTCATGGCCAACAACTCCAACTGCCGGTTCGAGCCGAGCAACTGCTGTTGAGCGACGCGCAGTTCGCCTTCAACCTGGGTCCGGCGCCGGATGTCGAGGATCAAGCACCAGCCGATCAGGCCGGTGAGCCCTAACAGCCCCGCCACCACCACCGCCGATAGCAGTGCCTCGGTTCGCCACGCTGCGAGCGCTTCCCGCTTGCCGATGGCGACCGTGGTGATCAGCGGCAATTTCTCGCTTTTGCGGAAGGCGTAGAGGCGCTCGACACCATCCAGGCTGGAGGTATACGACGCGGTGCCGACCGATTGATCGACCAGGTACTTGGCGTAGATCGGCGACTTGGAAAAATTGCGGCCCATGTCCTGCTCGCGGAAGGGGTAGCGCACCAGCAATGTGCCGTCGGTGTACGACAAACCGATGGCGCCCTCCTGACCGATGTCGAGTTTACCGAACAGGCGCAGGAAGTTTTCCACGCCCAGCGTCACGGCGACGACCCCGGCAAACTCGCCGCGATCATCATTGAAACGGCGGCTGACGGTAATCACCCATTCCTGATTGGAACGGCTACGGATGGGTGGCCCGATAAAGGGTTCGCGGCTCGGGTCGTCGCGATGATGAATGAAGTAGACCCGATCACTGCTGTTGGCCCCCGCAGGGATCGGTCGATTCGACGACATCAGCCAATGACCCTGACGGTCATAGATGGTGATCCCGCTCATTTGTGGCATCAACGGCTGCTGGCGGTTGATCAGCGCACCCAAGCGCTGGATCTGCGCGGGGCCACTGCCTTCGGTTTCCAGGCGTTCAACCAGCCCGAGCAACAGCAGCGAACTTTGCCGGACAATGCCTTCGGAATAGGTCTCGAGTGCCTGGGTCAGGTTCAACCCGTGCACGTTGACTTCCTCCAGCGCGCGATCGCGCGAGGACAGCACTTTCCAGATGGTCAGCGACGCCAGGGAGCAGCCGATGACCAGCAGCAAGAGAATGACGAGGTGGGTATCACGCTTCACGAAAGTACCTTATGGAAAGTCCGGTTTTCCGCTCCGGCCGTTACTGATTCAAGGCAATAACAGCGGTCGTATGTCCTCGACCGGCGCAAGGATACAAGTAGCGCGTTAAACGCGCAGCAACCGCGTGACGGAACGTCGTTTTCAGACCCTAGGCGTTGTTTCGCAACGGCACAGCGCTGGCCTGCAACTTATATTCACAGACGCAGGTCATTAGGATTGCTGAGGTTGAATCCATCCGCAGACCTCGAATATTGAAGACACTGCCGTGGCCGCTGACCTCGATCGCCGCAACAACCTGTCACTGGACAGCCTGAACTTTTTCCTCGCCGACGTGCGCGACGGTCTCGGCCCCTATCTGGCCATTTACCTGTTGGCGGTGCATCACTGGGAGCCAGCGAGCATTGGCCTGGTGATGACCATCGCCGGGGTCGCCGCGCTGATCACCCAGACACCCGCCGGCGCTTGGGTCGACAACAGCCGGCGCAAACGTGCGTTGATTGCGATCGCCGCGCTGCTGGTGACCGGCAGTTGCCTGCTGCTGCCGTTCGTGACGTCGTTCACTTGGGTGGCGTTGACGCAAACCCTGAGTGCGATGGCCGCCTCGATATTCGCCCCGGCCATTTGCGCAATTACCCTGGGCATGACCGGGCCACGGGCGTTCACGCGCCGAACCGGGCGTAACGAAACCTTCAATCATGCCGGCAATGCCTGCGCTGCCCTGCTGGCCGGGGTGTTCGCGTATCTGTTCGGCCCGGTGGCGGTGTTCTATCTGATGGCAGCCATGGCCCTGGCCAGTGTGATCGCGATTGCCTGCGTGTCGCCAGACGCGATCAACCATGATCAGGCCCGCGGACTGGACCCGGACGACACTGGCCATCGCCAGCCTTCTGGTTTATCGGTGCTGCTCGGCAACCGGTCGCTGTTGCTGTTCGCCATTTGCTGTGCACTGTTCCATCTCGCCAATGCGGCGATGTTGCCGTTGGTGAGTCAAAAACTCGCGCAAGCCAATCTGCAGATGGCCACGCCGCTGACCTCGGCCTGCATCGTCGCGGCGCAACTGGTGATGGTGCCGGCGGCGTTACTGGTCGGGGCGAAAGCCGATCTGTGGGGACGCAAACCGCTGCTGCTGGCCGGTTTTCTGATCCTGCCATTGCGCGGCGTGCTCTATACGCTGTCGGACGATGCCTATTGGCTGGTCGCGGTGCAGATGCTCGACGGTGTTGGCGCGGGCCTGTTCGGCGCCTTGTTTCCGATCATGGTCAAAGACCTCACGCAGGGCACCGGGCACTTCAACATCAGCCTCGGCGCACTGACGACTGCCTTCGGACTCGGCGCCGCGTTGAGCAACGGCCTCGCCGGGTTCGTTGTGCAAGAAGCCGGTTACAGCGCAGCCTTTCTGACACTGGCCGGTATTGCGGCGGTGGCGGTTGTGTTGCTTGGGGTCGGGGTTCCGGAAACCCAGCGCAGCGGTCGTCAGGCTGAAAGCGGATTGGTCGAGGCCAGCACTGAATCCTCTGCGTAATCCATATCCCTTTCCTGCCTTCTCATCGCCGCCATATCGACTCTGCGCGCCGCGCCAAACGGGCGCGGCGGGTAGGCGCGGCGTTAAAAATCCAGATTCAGTGGATCAGGCAAGCAATCCAGAGGAATGCACTTCGGCGCTGAGGCGCTGATCGAGAGAATGTTCGGGCACAGGCTCAGACGAATAAACCCTCAATCGCAAGGACATTCCAGTGAAAGGTTTTTGCTTGGCCTTCGGGCTGCTCTTCAGTACTTTTTCAGCCATGGGAGCCGATATGTCGAACGGCGCAGACAACTTCTACACCAGCGATAAAGTGACCGTGGAAAAGGTCACCTTCAAGAACCAGTACGGGATGAAGGTCGCAGGCAATCTGTTCAGCCTGAAGAACCTTGACCCGCAGTCAAAAAATGCCGCGATCATCGTCGGCCACCCGATGGGCGCGGTGAAAGAGCAAAGCGCCAATCTCTACGCGACCAAAATGGCCGAACAAGGCTTCGTCACGCTGTCGTTCGACTTGTCCTTCTGGGGCGAGAGCGAGGGCCTGCCACGCCAGTCGGTTGCACCGGACATTTATGCCGAAGACTTCAGCGCGGCGGTGGACTTTCTCGGCACTCGCCCACTGGTCGATCGCGAGCGTATCGGCGTCATCGGTATTTGCGGCAGCGGCAGCTTTGCCATCAGCGCCGCCAAAATCGATCCACGATTGAAGGCGATTGCCACCGTCAGCATGTACGACATGGGCGCCGCCAACCGTAACGGCCTCAAGCATTCGCTCACGCCAGCGCAACGCCAATCGATCATTGAACAGGCGGCGCAGCAGCGCAACGCGCAGGCTTGGGGCGGCCCGGTCCGCTACACCGGCGGCACACCGCTGAAACTCACCGGCAACGCGGTGGGGGACGAGTTCTACGATTTCTACCGCACCCCGCGTGGCCAGGTCACCCCGACCGGCGCTTCACCGCAGACCACCACCATGCCGACGCTGGTCAGCAATGTGAAGTTCATGAACTTCTACCCGTTCAATGACATCGAGAGCATCTCCCCGCGCCCGCTGCTGTTCATTGCCGGTGCTCAGGCGCACTCCCGCGAGTTCAGTGAAGACGCGTACCAGCGCGCGGCCGAGCCCAAAGAGCTGCTGATCATTCCAGGGGCCGGCCATGTCGACTTGTACGACCGGGTCAATCTGATTCCCTTCGCCAAATTGACTGAGTTCTTCAGCCATAACCTGAAGTAACACCATCGCGGCGCTGCTAGCGCTTTAAAACGCAGACACGACAAAAGCCTGCTTTCAAGGCAGGCTCTTGTTCGGTCGCGTCGGCTTACTTCTGCTGAGCGGTCAGCGCCGAGTAGCTGTTCATCAGGTTGCGGTAGTTGGGAATCCGCTGCGACAGCAAGTTACCCAAGCCTTCAATATCGTTGCGCCAGTCGCGGTGCAGCTCACAGGCCACCGAGAACCAGTTCATCATCTGTGCGCCGGCCTGAGTCATGCGGCTCCACGCCGCTTGTTGCACGGTGGTGTTGAAGGTGCCGGACGCATCAGTCACCACAAACACCTCAAACCCCTCCGCCAGCGCCGACAAGGTCGGGAACGCTACACACACATCCGTCACCACACCGGCAATGATGATCTGCTTACGGCCGGTAGCTTTGATCGCTTTGACGAAATCTTCATTGTCCCAAGCGTTGATCTGGCCTGGACGAGCGATGTACGGCGCGTCCGGGAACATCTCTTTCAACTCGGGTACCAGCGGGCCGTTCGGGCCTTGTTCGAAACTGGTGGTGAGGATGGTCGGCAGTTCGAAGAACTTGGCCAGATCGGCCAGGGCCAGCACGTTGTTCTTGAATTCGTTTGGCGAGAAATCCTGCACCAGGGAAATCAGGCCGGTCTGGTGGTCGACCAGCAGCACGATGGCGTCGTCTTTGTTCAGGCGGTTGTAGGTTGGAGTGGTCATGGTCTGCTTCCCTTTTGAGTTTTTGAATTTGTTGTTGCGTTCAAGTTGGGTACAGATTACTGACGCACAGAGACGGGATAAATCGGCTGAAAAGCGTTTCACCGTCCACTCAAACAGGACAATTCAGCGACAATCCACCTCTGTTCCGAACTTTCTGGAGATCCTTGTCATACTGTTGCGATGCACTACGTATGAAAAAGGAGATGTTCATGCTCGGACGCCGTCCGCCAGAGCCGAACACCGAAGACTCAAGCAGAGCCGCTTCTGCCCGTAACGCTGTGCGCGCCGGCTCGACATTCCGCCTTACGGTCAGCTTTATGCTGGTGGTGGTACTGGCTTTTCTGACGGTTGAGAGCTGGCGCACCTGGCGCGACTATCGCGCTGCATTCGCTTCGGCGCGCGATTCGGTGACCAATCTGGCCCGCGCCACAGCGCAGCATGCCGAAGACACCATTCGGCAAATGGATGTGCTGACCGCCGCCCTGAGTGAGCGGATCGAAGGCGATGGCCTGCAGAACCTCGACGTGCCGCGTATTCACAAATTGCTGGTGCAGCAATCGAAAATCATGCCGCAGCTGCATGGTTTGTTCATCTACGGCGCGGATGGGCAGTGGCTCGTCACCGACAAGGAAGTCACGCCCGAGACCGCCAACAATGCCGATCGCGATTATTTTCAATACCACCGCAGCCATGATGATCGGCAAGTGCGCATCGGTGATGTGGTCGAAAGCCGCTCGACCCATGACCTGATCATTCCCGTCTCCCGCCGCCTGAACAATCCCGATGGCTCGTTCGCCGGAGTGCTGCTGGGCACGGTCAAGGTCAGTTACTTTGTCGACTATTACGGCGACTTCAGAATCGATGACAAAGGCGCACTGGTGCTGGCCAGACGCGACGGCACCATCCTCGTGCGCCGGCCGTTCATCGCCTCGGTGATCGGCAAAAGCCTGGCCAACAGCGAGATCTTCAAGGTCTACCTGCCCAACGCCAACGCCGGCATTGCGCAAGTCCGCGCGGTGGTCGACGACACTGAGCGGTTGTATGGCTATCGCGCGCTCACCACCTATCCGCTGGTGGTCGAGGCCGGGCTTTCACGGGACTCGATCATCGAACCGTGGCAGCAGGATTTGCTGAAAAACGGCTTTGTGCTGGTGTTTCTGATTTTGGTGCTCAGCGGTTTCGGCCTGGTCGTGCTGCACCAGTTGCGCCAGCGCATGGCCATGGAGCGGGAAATTCGCTATGCACACCAGACCATGCGTGACATGGCGCTGACCGACAGCCTCACCGGGCTGGGCAACCGCCGACGCCTGGACAATGCGCTGGTGGACGAAATCCGTCTGGCGCGGCGACAGGGTTCGGCGCTGTCATTGATCATGCTCGATGTCGACCACTTCAAACGCTACAACGACCAGTATGGCCATGCGGCGGGCGATGATTGCCTGAGCGCTGTCGGGCAGGCGATCCAGCAAGCAGTCAAACGACCGAGTGATCTAGCGGTACGCTACGGCGGCGAAGAATTCACCGTTCTGCTGCCCAACACCGACAATGCCGGCGCCATTCAGGTCGGCGAAGACATTCTGCAAGCCATCCGTGCGCTGCAACTGGAGCACGCCGGACATCCTTTGGGCTATGTCACCGCCAGCGCCGGAATTACCACACAGCATCCGGTCGATGACACGGTTACGCCGGCGACCCTGTTGAAAGCAGCCGATACCTGCCTGTATCAAGCCAAGCAACAAGGCCGCAACCGCTGGTGCTCACAGGGCAAGCAACCTGACGTCGCGGTTATGAGCTAATAACACCTTCATTAAACCGTCGCTCAAACGTTGTACTAGGATAGGATCCAAGTCTGCCGTAATTCGTCGACCAAGGAGATCGTCGACAGTGCTGCAGACGTTTTTGAATTAACGCCTCTCAGGGATGACACGCACATGAATTCACACTTGTTCCCCCACATCGGCAAGGTCATTGCCAGCACCGGCAGCCGGCACTTTCCGCGCATGTTGCATGATCTGATCCTGACGCAACTGGCGGTGGACGCCACGCACATCCGGCAGATGCGTGTCGAACCGCTGGGCCGCGCGTCGAGTCGCAATGAGCCGGAGCCGCTGAAAGAGCCGGCCCTGCTCGCCGAAACGGTGTTTTCCGAACACAGTGCGGCGGGCCACCACTTACAGAATCCGCCGGCCGCGACCAGCGCTGACGCCTCACAGCTGCACCTGACCCGGCGCAAGGACGGCTACCGCTACGTGATTTCGGTGTACCGCAACGGCGAGTCGCAGCGTTTTTCCGCACAGGAACGCAGCCTGTTGCAAGACATCTCCCCGGTGCTGCTGCCGATGGTGGAAAAACACATCAACGCCCTGCAACCGGCCACTCCTGATCCGCAAACCCCACCCGAGTCCGCCGAAGGCAACGGCCTGGAAACCTTGCGCCTGCGCTTTGACGAGCGCCTGGAGCAACTGGGACTGAGCCTGTCCAACCGTGAAACCGAAGTGTGCGTCGGCCTGCTCGCCGGGCGCACGGCACCGGAGCTGGCTGAACAGTTGGCCTTGAAGGTCAATACTGTGGAGAGCTATCTGAAACGCGCGGCGATCAAGTTGGGGATCAGCGGGCGGCACTCGTTGATGCGCTGGATGTATTCGCCGTTGGAGGCGTTGGCGTCGAGTGCGGCGTGATACCCAGGGATTGCGACGCCTTCGGTATTTGGGTGGGTCAGTTGGATCTACCCCCTCACCCCAACCCTCTCCCCCAAGGGGGCGAGGGGGAAAGGGAGCCGATCTCGGTTGAATTCGAAACTGAGTTCGACTTTTGAGCCGATCTTTGTGCTGTTCAAAACCTGAGTTCGACTCGGTATCTCACGTCGGTGCATCTCGAAAGAACACCTCGGTCAGTCCCCTCTCCCCCTGGGAGAGGGTTAGGGTGAGGGCACTCCCGCGACGTGCTCCATAGCCTGATTCACCGCCAATTCCCCCAACATCACCACTTGCGCAATACCCAGCAAGGTCTGGCGATGCGGCCCCTCCAGCATCCCGGCAAAATCACACAACATGACCGAGGCCGAGGCCAGCGATTCACAGGCGTTTGCCAGCAGGGATTCGGTATCGGTTTGCGGGTTGACCCGGAACATAGCGTTGGGCGTATAGGGTGTGGCCATGATGTTGGCCGCAGTCATCGGCGGATCGGGTGTCTTGGACATAAGCTCAAACTCCTTCTGCGCAGCGAGGGAGCAGGCTCCTTCGCGCGGCAGTTTCGCAATTAGTTGGGCAAGCGCTGATTGTCGAGGACGCGACTCACTACCAATTCACTCAACATGATCACCTGCTGCAGGATCAGCATCTTTTTGCGGTGAGGACTGTCGACCAAGTCGGCAAGGTCGCGGGCCATGTCACTGGCCGATGACAACGATTCGTAGGCTTCAACGAGCAGGGTTTCGTCGTCGATGGTGGGGTCGATCAGGTAGATCTTGCCGGTTTTGCGAGTCGGTTTTGAGGTTTTGAGCGCGGAAGGGTTGAGGTAGAAATTGATCGCCCGTTCTGTGGTCTCTTTGATGTTTTGAGGTTCGAGCGCGGCGTCGTAGGGGATTGGATCGGTATCTGGTGGGTTGGGTGTGGCTTTGAACATAGATAAAGTCTCGTATCGAAATTAACCGGAGCCATCACTTTCGCTACCAAACGAAGGTGGCGGCCATGCGCGGGTTGGTAGACCGGTCGATACGGAAACCCGGCGCTCATGAATGAGCCCCACGCATGTCCACCATATAAAACGCAGCCGCAAAAAGAGACTGCATAAGGTGGCGCCATACGGCGGTACCGAAGCGGGCTACCAAACCCGATCACTGATTTGCAGTGACAGGCAAACGATATATCCCGACCCATAGCCGCGTAAGCCGGCGGATTCTGGCGTACGCGTAGGTAACGACGCAAGGTGTTGTAGGCGGTATGACGTAACGGTTCGTGTAATTTAAACGGGCAATCGGCGTTGTGTTTATTGATGGAAATACTGGATGGCGGTGGTTCGAGGTTTTGCGGTGTGTCAGTGGGATTCCCCCCTCACCCCAGCCCTCTCCCCCCAAGGGGGGGCGAGGGGGAAAGGGAGCCGATCTTTGTGCTTTTCAAAACCTGAGTTCGACGTGGTATTTCAGGTCGGCGAACCTCGAAAGAACAACGCGGTCAGTCCCCTCTCCCTCTGGGAGAGGGTTCGCTTTTAATCCCGCGCCAACGCCTCAATCGGATCAAGCCGCGAAGCATTCCGTGCCGGCACAAAACCGAACACAATCCCGATCAATGTCGAACACACCACCGCCGTCAGCACCGACGCCAGCGAAAACACCATCTCCCACTCCTTGATAAACACCGAAAACAAATGCCCGATGGCATACGACAGGGAAATCCCGATCGCCCCGCCCAACAGGCAGACCATCACCGCCTCCACCAGAAACTGCTGACGAATGTCCGACTGCCGTGCGCCGACTGCCATGCGAATGCCGATCTCGCGGGTCCGCTCGGTCACCGACACCAGCATGATGTTCATCACCCCGATGCCACCGACCACCAAAGAAATCACTGCAATCAGTGACAGCAGCAACGCCAGTGAGCGGCTGGTTTTCTGCACGGTCTGCAAGACGCTGTCGAGGTTGTTGGTGAAGAAATCCTTGGTGCCGTGGCGTTGCAACAACAGTTGGGTGACGTGCTCCTCCACCACTTTGCTCGGCTGGCCGTCCTTCATGCGCACGCTGATGCTGTCCAGATAACGCTGGCCCAACACCCGCCCGGCGGCGGTTTCGTAGGGCACCCAGACGTTGAGGGTTTTGCCCGAGGCGAACAGGCCTTTATCTTCGGCGGCCACGCCGATCACCGTGCACGGCAGGTTGCCGATCAGGATCACCTGGCCTAACGGATCGACATCTTGCCCGAACAGACGCTGCCGGGTGTTGTGATCGATGACCACCACCTGTGCCTGGCGTCGCGCATCGTTTTCGCTGAACGGGATACCGGCGGCCATTTTGATCCCGCGCACTTTGAAGTACTGGTCGCTGACGCCGTTGACCTGAGCGTCCAGGTCGATATTGCGATAGCGCAGCAACAGGCTGCGGCCGATCATCGGCGTGGCGCTGTCGACGTAATACAACTGATTCAGCGCGGTGACATCGGCCGGCGTCAGGGTTTCGATGGCGGCGGCACGTTTGTCGCCATAACTGCTGCCGGGATAGACATCGATGGTGTTGCTGCCAATCGCGGCGATGTCCTTGAGCACGTAGTTCTTCGCGCCCTCGCCGACCGCCGAAATCGACACCACCGAGGTGATGCCGATAACGATGCCGAGCATGGTCAGTAAGGTGCGCATGCGGTGCGAGATCAACGCCACCCACGCCATGGCGAACGCCTCTTTGAACAACCCGAGACTGGCCACCAGCCGGCGTGAAGCAGCGGCTTTCGGTGCCACCGGTTCTTCGCTGAGCAGGTGCGTGGTGTCGCGCTCGTTGACGCGGTCGCTGAGGATTTCGCCGTCGCTGACTTCAATGATGCGCTCGGCGTTGGCCGCGACTTTCGGGTCATGGGTCACCAGAATCACCGTGTGCCCCGCGGCGTGCAGCTCCAGCAGGATGCGCATCACCTCCTTGCCACTAGCCGTGTCGAGCGCGCCGGTCGGTTCGTCGGCGAGGATCACTTCGCCGCCGTTCATCAACGCCCGGGCGATACTCACGCGCTGCTGCTGACCGCCGGAGAGCTGACTCGGCCGATGGGTCAAATGCCCTTCCAGACCCAGCCGCGCCAACAACTCACGGGCACGGGCATGGCGCTGCAGCTGCGGCGTGCCGGCATAAATCGCCGGCATCTCGACGTTGTGCATCGCGCTCAGATGCGGCAGCAAGTGGTAACGCTGGAAGATGAAACCGAAGTAGTCGCGGCGCAGCTCGGCCAGGGCCTGATTGTCGAGATCGCGGGTTTCCTGGCCGTTGATCCTGTAGCTGCCGGCGGTGGCGTAATCGAGGCAACCGAGGATGTTCATCAGCGTCGATTTGCCGGAACCCGAAGCGCCAATGATGGCGACCATTTCCCCGGCATGGATCGTCAGATTGATGTTCTTCAGCGCGAGAAATTCGCGGTCACCGGCGGTGAAACTGCGGGTGATACCGGTGAGCTGTAGCAGTGGCTCGGTCATGCTTACGCCCCCGCCACATTCGTCAGCGGATCACCGATGACCACGCGATCGCCTTCCGCCAAGCCATCATTGATCTGCACTTTGACGTTGTTGTTGATCCCGGTCTGCACATTGCGCGACTGCGCGTGGCCCTTGGCGTCGAGCACCCGCACCGGAAAACTGCCATCGGCATTGCGCGGGCCGAGCGCCGCGACCGGCACGGTCAGCACTGATTTCGCGGTGTCGAGGACGATACGTACCTGCGCGGTCATCGAAATGCGCAAACGATGGTCGGGGTTCGGCACCTCGAACAAGGCGTTGTAGAACACCGCGCTGCTTTGCTTCGGCGTACCGGCGGGCGGCGTTTCAAGAAAGTTCTGTGGCGCCGGGTCCGTGCCGCGCAGTTTCGCGTAGTAACGTTTGTCCTCGCCGAGAATGGTGAAATACACCTCCTGCCCCGGCGCAATGTGAATCACATCGGCCTCGGAGACCTGCGCCTTGACCGTCATGGTGTCCAGATCGGCCAGTTTCAGCAGGACCGGCGCCAGTTGGCTGGCGATCACGGTCTGACCTTCCTGCGTCACCACGCCCACCACATCGCCATCGATCGGCGCGACGATGCGCGTGTAGGCCAGATTGACCTTGGCCGTGTCGATCTGGATATGCGCACTTTTGATCTGCGCATCCAGCGACATCAGGTTGGCCTGCTGTACCTGATAGTCCGATTCGGCAGTTTCGAAATCCTGGCGCGAGATCGAGGCGTCGTCCTGCAAGTTCTTGTAGCGCTCGTAGATCGCCCTGGTTTGCCTGAGTTGAGCCTGGGTAGCGCGTTTCTGCGCTTGCAGGTTCTCCTCATCCACCTGGGCCTGACGCAAGGTGTTCTGCAACACCAGCGGATCGATTTCCGCCAGCCACTGGCCCTTCTTCACCTTGTCGCCAACCTTGACCTTGAGCGACTTCAATTGCCCGGACACCTGCGCGCCGACGTCCACTTGCTTGATGCCTTCGAGCAACCCGGTGGCCAGCACCGCGTTTTCAATGTCACTGCGTTCCACCGGGGCAGTCAGGTATTGCGGCGCCTCGGCCGGTGCCTGCACCGCATAGAACGCCAATCCCACTACTGCCACCAACGCCAGACCCATACCGACTTTGCGCAACTTCGACTTTTCCATAAATGACCACAAGTCCGTTCAGGGGTGAGCCCGGCCAGCGGCCGGGTTCTGGTAGATAAACAACAATCAGGACAGCACTTGCCCGGCCGGCACTTTCAGGCCGTCATGCCACCACGCCGCGAGACTGAAGACGTTGGGTGCCTTGAGAATCGTGAAGTGGTTGCCCGGCCCATACCACACCGCCAGATCCGCGACCTGCCGTTGCCAGCCCTCGACCATCGCCGCTTGCTCGCGCTGATTGCCCCAGGCATCCAGCGTCGGGTCATCGACCAGCGCCAGCCGCACCGGGCCGTTGTAGGCCTGTTGCGGTTGATAGACCGTGCGCAAGGCTGTGGCGAAGGTGCGGACCGGGCCGTGCATGGCCTGAACCGACGAACGCGCAGACAACACACCGGCGCGCACCATGCCCTCATGTAACAGGCGCATTTGCGTGGTGTCGTCAGCCTCGGCGAACGCCAGCGGATCGATGCCCAGCGACTTGCCGCTGGACAGTTGCAGCGTCTCGATCAAGCGTTCCAGCGCGGCAGTCGTCGTGTATGGCTTACCCGCCGTACCATTGCCGCCGGGAGACTCGCTGTCGATCAACGTTAACGACGCCACCTCACGCCCGGCCGCCTGCAACTGCGCCGCCATGGCATGCGCCACCCAACCGCCGAACGAATGGCCGATCAGATGCACCGGGCCTTGCGGATACAACTGCTCGATGGCTTGCAGATAACACGCCGCTGCCGCCTCCACCTGACTGTGCGGCACGCCGCTGCCATCAAGCCCGCGCGGTTGCAGACCGTAGATCGGCCACTCCGGACCGAGTGCTTCGGTCAGGTGAATAAACCCGGTGACACTGTCGCCCGCCCCCGGCACACAGAAGATCGGCGCATGCCCGGCGTGCCCACTCTGGATCGTCAATACTGGCTGATACACCTTTGGTTGCGGGACCTGCGCCGCCGCCATGGCCTGACTCAAGGCTTGGCCGAGTGCCTGGATATCCGGGTTTTTCATCATGCTACGGTGATCCCCCGGCACATCGATGCAGCGCAGCAAACCGCTGCCGACCTTGTTCTCCCAACCACGGCTCGGACTCGGTTGTGCCTGCCCCGGCATCAGTGACTGAGCGCGGAACAAGTGCACTGCCTGACTGGCCGGGCTGACCCGGTAATGCGCCAGCGCCAGACCATGAGCAGCCTCGCGGTCGAAGTAACTCCAGGCCTGCGCCGCCGTCAGTGCGGCCAGTTCCGGGTCGGGCAATTGCTGTTCGCAGCAGCGCTGGAACAGCTCGTCGAAGGCGATCCGTTCGACTTCTGCCTCAAGCTTCTCTACGTCAGCCAATGCTGGCAGCCCTTCTGCACCACGCATCTGCGAACGCGCGCGGCAGTGCTCGAGCAATTGACGCTTGTCGCGATGCTCGCCAATCCAGCGGGTTTTATCCTGACTTGCGGAATGTGGCGCATAGGTATCGAGCAGGCCGACAAACGCCACCGCCTCATCGAGACCGAGCAATTGCTGAGCGACTTCGTATGCCAGCAAGCCACCAAACGACCACCCGGCCAGACGATACGGCCCATGGGGTTGTACCGCGCGGATGATCCCGACCATCCGCGTGGCCATGCACTCCAGGGTGCGCAGTTGCGGCTGCCCCAGCGGCACACCGGGCAAACCGTAAATCGGAAACTGCCCGTCGATGTGCATCGCCAATGCCGGGAAATACACGTCCCGACCGCTGAATTCATGGATCAGGAACAGCGCATTGCCGCCCTCGCCCGGTCGCACCACGACCAGTCCTTCCGGATGTTCGGGCGCTGCGCTGCGCTGACTGAGCAGCGCCGCCAGCGACTCGACACTCGGACGCTGGAACAGCTCCGCGAGCGTCACCTGTTGCCCCGCACGTTGCAGCAGGTTGACCAGACGAATCGCCAGCAGCGAATGCCCGCCCAATTCGAAAAAGTTGTCGTGGCGGCCGACCTGCTCGACCTTGAGCACCTCGCCCCACACCTGCGCAAGCAAGGTTTCAATTTCGCCTTGCGGTGCTTCGTAGTGGCGGCTAAGCACCGCGTCCAAGCTCGGTGCCGGCAGCGCCTGACGGTCGATCTTGCCGTTTGGGCTCAACGGCAAAACGTCGAGCGCGACAAACGCGCCCGGCACCATGTACTCGGGCAATTGTTCAAGGATGAACGCGCGCAGCGTGTCGATAGTGGGCACTGCACTGCCGTCACGGACAGTGAAATACGCGACCAGACGCTCGTCGCGCATCAGCACCACCACCTCGCGCACCTGCGGGTGCTGGATCAACCGTGCTTCGATTTCACCGAGTTCCAGGCGCAAGCCGTGCAGCTTGACCTGGAAGTCGTTGCGCCCGAGGAATTCGAGGTTGCCGTCGGCGCGGTAACGCACCAGATCGCCGGTGCGGTACAAGCGATCACCGGCCACGAACGGGCTGTCGATAAAGCGCTCGGCCTGCATCTGCGGCAGTCCCATGTAACCGCGCGCCACGCCGATGCCGCCGATGTGCAACTGGCCAATGACGCCGAGCGGCACCGGTTGGTCATGCGCATCGAGCACATACAGGCGGGTGTTACAGATGGCTTTGCCGATCGGCAATTCAGTGGACGGCACGGGCATGTGCGGTTCCAGTGTCCATGCCGTGCTGTCGACCGTGGCTTCGGTCGGGCCATACACGTTATGCAGGCGCACCCACGGCAGGTGCTGACGCACAGCAGCGGCCAGCGCCGCGGTGAGTTCTCCGCCACCACAGAAAATATCGCTGAGGCTGGTGCATTCACTGACCTCCTGCAGTTCAACAAACTGCTGCAACAGCGCCGGCACAAACTTGACCACGGTAATCCGTTGCTGACGAATCACTTGCGCCAGATACGCCGGCTCTCGATGACCGCCCGGCCGTGCCAGCACCAGGCGCACACCGGCCGTCAGCGGCCAGAAGAACTCCCACACCGAGCCATCGAAACTGAACGGTGCTTTCTGCAACAACGCGCTCTCCGGGGTCGGCGGGCAGATCTGCGAGCCCCAATGCATCAGATTGCACAAGCCCCGATGTTCGAGCATCACGCCTTTTGGCGTACCGGTCGAACCTGAGGTGTAGATCATGTAGGCCAGATTTGCAGGGGTCAGGCCAGGCACCTGCGGATCGGTTTCCGACTGGTCATGCCAGGTGCATTGATCAAAGTCGATCACGGCCACGTCGCTCCCCGCAAACAGCGATCGGGTGGCTGTGTGGACCAGCACCGCCACCGGCGCGCAGTCCCTGAGCATAAAGTCGAGGCGCTCCGTCGGGTAAGACGGATCCAGCGGCACGTAGGCACCACCGGCCTTGAGAATACCGAGCAACCCCACCACCAGATCGAGTCCACGCTCGACGCACAGCGCCACCCGCGCATCCGGCCCCACGCCCTGCTCGCGCAAATGATGTGCGAGGCGGTTGGCGCGGGCATTCAGCTCGCGATAGGTCAGGCTGTGTTCGCCAGTCTGCACGGCGATGGCGTCCGGCTGACGCTGCACCTGCGCTTCGAACAGGCTCTGGACCGGTTGCTCGACCGGGCAATCGACTTGCGTCGCATTGAAGTCGTCGAGCAAGCGCTGCTGTTCATCCACCGCAAGCAGATTGACCTGCGCCAACACGGCCTGATCATCACTGACCAGCGCCGCCAGCAAGCGCTGCAAGTAACCGCTAAAACGCCGTACGGTCGACTCATCGAACAACGCCGTGGCATAGCGCAGTGCGCCACGGATGCCTTGCGGGTTTTCCCCCAGGCTCAGCGACAGGTCGAACTTCACAAAGTGATTTTCCCCGGCCAGACCTTCCAGTGTCAGACCGCCCAACGCCAGGGCGGGCGCGACGCTGCTGTCCCAGCTCACCAAGGTCTGGAACAACGGCGTGTGGGAAAGGCTGCGCACCGGCCGGGTAATTTCCACCACGTGTTCGAACGGTAGATCCTGATGCGCCTGCGCCGCCAGCGTCTGGGCCTTGACCCGCGCCAGCAACGCCGCACCGGTCAGATCGCCCGAGGTATCGATGCGCAACGCAAGGGTGTTGACGAACATGCCGATCAGCCCTTCTATTTCGGTGCGGGTACGGTTGGCCACCGGCGAGCCAATGACCACATCGGACTGCCCGGACAGGCGCGCGAGCAACATTGCCCAGGCGCTCATGAGCACCATGTACGGCGTCACGGCGTGGCGCTGACACAACGCCTTGAGACCAGTGCTGGTCTGCGCGTCCAGCACGATCTCGACACTGCCGCCGTGGTGATCCTGTTGTGCCGGACGCGGGCGGTCGGTTGGCAGGCTCAACAATGCCGGGGCACCGGCCAGGGTCTGCTGCCAGTAATCGCTCTGGCGCTGCAACACCTCACCGCTGAGCCAGCGCCGTTGCCATACCGCGTAGTCGGTGTATTGCAGGGCCAGCGGCAGCAGCGGGTCGTCCTCGCCGTGACTGAACGCCTGATACAACGCCATCAATTCACGGGTCAGCACACCCATCGACCAGCCGTCGGAGATGATGTGGTGCATCGTCAACAACAGCACATGGTGCTCATCGGCCAGACGCAGCAACCGTCCGCGAATCAACGGACCGTCCTGCAAATTGAACGGCCCGCGCGCTTCAGTTTCGACCAGCGTGCGTAAGGCCTCGTCGGTCTGCGGCTGTTGTCGCCAATCCTCTTCAATCAGCGGCAGGCCACTGTCGACAGGGGCAATCAGCACCTGCGCTTCATCGTTCAATTGTGCGAAACGACTGCGCAGGGTTTCGTGACGCGCGACGATCCGCGCCAATGCCCGTTGCAGCGCCGCTGCGTCGAGTCGGCCACGCAAATGCAGGCCCAAAGGAATGTTGTAGGCGGTGTTGCCGCCGTCCATCTGCGCGAGGAACCACAAGCGTTGCTGGGCGAACGACAACGGCAGGACCTGATCCCGCGGCGCCGGCAGAATCTCCGGCAAGGTGCTGCGTTCGGCCTGACTCAACACGTCGGCGACCGCCGCCAGTTGCGGGTTGGCAAACAGATCGGCCAGCGCCAGCTCCACACCCAATTGCTGACGCACCAGGGAGAGCATGCGCATGGCCAGCAATGAATGGCCGCCGAGTTCGAAGAAGTTGTCATGGCGGCCAACCTGTTCGACCTGCAACACCTCGGCCCAGACCTCGGCCAGACTGGCTTCCAGTGGATTGGCCGGTGCCTCGTAGACCCGACTGAGCAGCGCTTCCTGCGTCGGTGCCGGCAGCGCCTTGCGGTCGACCTTGCCGTTGTTGTTCAGCGGCAACACCTCGAGTTGCACCCACGCCGTCGGCAGCATGTATTCCGGCAGACGGGCATGCAGTTGCGCGTGCAGTCCGGCGCTGTCCAACAATCCCGCGTGCGCCGTGTAGTACGCCACCAGACGCGGGGCGTCTTGACCGTCACGGCGCGCCAGCACCACTGCCTCCTTGATGCCCGGGCAGTTCAGCAGACGATTTTCGATTTCTCCCAGCTCGATGCGGAAACCGCGAATCTTCACCTGATCGTCGTTACGCCCGATGCAGTCGAGTTGCCCCGGCGCCAGCCAACGCGCGAGGTCGCCGGTGCGATAGAGCAACGCGTCCGGCGTGTCGCTGAATGGATCGCGGAGGAATTTCTCGGTGGTCAGGTCCGGTCGGTTCAGGTAACCCAACGCCACGCCCTGCCCGCCGATATACAGCTCCCCAGTGACGCCCATCGGCACCGGTTGCTGATACGCGTCGAGCACGTACACCTGCGTGTTGCCGATGGGGCCGCCAATCGGCACGCTTTCGGCGTTTTCTGCCACTTCGCGCACTTCAAAGGTTGTGGCGTAGGTGGTGGTTTCGGTCGGGCCGTAGCAATGCACGATGCGCAATGCCGGAGCCTCGGCCAATAGACGACGGAACGCCGCCGGATCACCACGTTCACCACCACACAAGAGAATGCGCAAGCCTTTGAGCGCCTGCGGAATCAGTTGCACGTACTGGTTGAACAGCGCAGTGGTGACGAAAAGGATCGTCGCGCCACTGGCGCTGAGTTCGCGGCCGAAGGCATTCGCATCAAGCAAGGTTTGATGATCAATGATCACCACGCGACCGCCATTGAGCAGCGGCCCCCAGATGTCCATGGTGCTCGCATCGAACGCCGGGTTCGAGGCGAACACCACACGATCCTGCGCATTGAAATCGGCGTAACCGTTGTTGAGCACCAAGCGGCCGATGCCCCGGTGCGGCACCATCACGCCTTTCGGCGTGCCGGTGGAACCCGAGGTGTACATGATGTACGCCTGCGTCTCCGACGACTGCACAAGATTCGGGTTGTGCGTCGGCTGACCGTTGAGGGTCAGCGTGTCCAGATCGATACGCGGCGCGGCGTAGTCGATGACTTCGTTGCTCAAAGTCAGCAGCGCCACCGCCCGACAATCCTCGACCATGAACGCCTGGCGCTCGCTCGGTGCGTTGATGTCCAGCGGCACATAGGCCGCCGCGCATTTGGCAATGGCCAGTTGCGTGACCAGCAACTCCAGCGAACGTGGCAGCAGAATCGCCACGTGATCGCCCGGCTGCACGCCGTGGGCGATCAGGTGATGGGCCAGGCGGTTGGCTTGGGCATTCAGCTCAAAGTAACTCAGCGAATGCGCGCCATGTACCGCCGCCACCGCTTTGGGATGCGCCGCCGCCTGCTGCTGGAAAATCCCGTGCACGGTCAGTGTTTGCGGGTAGTCACGCACCGTGGCGTTGAAGTCGTACAGCAAACGCTGGCGCTCATCGTTTGCCAGCAATTGCACACGTTCCAGCACCGTTTGATCATCGGCAACCATCGCTTCGAGCAGGCGCTCGAAATAACCGATGTAACGCACAATCGTCGACGCATCAAACAGCGCCGTGGCGTAGTTCAGCGCGCCACGAATCACTCCATTGACCTCGCCCAGTGTCAGCGTCAGGTCAAACTTGGCGACATCGCCCGGCCCGGCAACACCCTCCAGTATCAGCTCGCCCAACGCCAGTTGCGGGCCGACGCTGCTGTCCCAGCTCAGCGTGGTCTGGAACAGCGGACTGTGCGCCAGACTGCGCACCGGTCGGGCGATTTCCACCACTTGTTCGAACGGCAAATCCTGATGCGCTTGCGCCTCCAGTGCCCGCGCCTTTACCCGCGCCAGCAGCGCTTCGACACTCGGCGCGTCCGAGGTGTCGATGCGCAAAGCGAGTGTGTTGACGAACATGCCGATCAAGCCTTCGATTTCAGCGCGGCTGCGGTTGGCCACCGGCGCACCTATCACCACATCTGTTTGCCCGGACAGACGACTCATCAGCAGCGCCCAGGCGCTCGTCAAGGTCATGAACAGGGTCACGCCGTGACGTTGGCTCAAGGCCTTGAGCGCCGTGCACAAGCGCTCATCCAGCAGCACTTCGATGTTGCCGCCGGTGTATTCCTGTTGTGCCGGTCGCGGGCGATCGGTCGGCAGTGTCAATAATGCCGGCGCACCGTCGAGGGTCTGCTGCCAATAATGGCTTTGCCGCTGCAGCACTTCACCGCTGAGCCAGCGCCGCTGCCACACGGCGAAGTCGCCGTATTGCAGGGGCAGCGCTGGCAGCGGATCAGGCTGACCCTGACTGAACGCTTGATACAACGCCATCAACTCAGCGGTCAGCACGCCCATCGACCAGCCGTCGGCGACGATGTGATGCACGGTCAACAGCAGCACATGATGCTCGTCGGCCAGACGCACCAACCGTCCGCGAATCAATGGATCGTTCTGCAGATCAAACGCTGTCGAAGCTTCCTGTGCCAGCAATGCCTGCAAGGCGTGCTCGGCCTGCAAGTCCTGGCGCAGGTCTTCCACGTGCAACAACAGGGCGTTGTCCACCGGGACAATCGATACCTGTGCGCTGTCGTCGATACGGATAAAACGGCTACGCAGGGTTTCATGACGGGCAACGATCCGTGCCAGTGCCGCTTGCAGGGCGTCGACGTCGAGGTGACCGCGCAGACGCAGGCCAATGGGGATGTTGTACGCCGAATTGCCACCCGCCATCTGCGCCAGGAACCACAGGCGTTGTTGGGCGAAGGACATCGGCAAGGGTTGATCACGCGGTGCCGGCACAATGTCCGGTAGCGCGTTGCGCCCGGCGCGATTCAATACTTCGGCGACTGCGCTCAATTGCGCGTCGGCAAACAGGTCACTCAGCGCCAGTTCGACACCGAGGCGCTGACGGATCAGCGAGACCATGCGCATCGCCAACAGTGAATGACCGCCGAGTTCGAAGAAGTGATCGTGACGGCCGACCTGCTCGACTTGCAGCACTTCGGCCCAGATCTGCGCCAGTGCGGTTTCCAGCTCACCTTGTGGCGCCACATATTCGCGGGTCGGCAACGCGGCCAGATCCGGTTTCGGCAATGCTCGGCGATCGACCTTGCCATTGGCGGTCAGCGGCAAAGCCTCGAGCCGGACAAACGCGGCCGGCACCATGTAATCGGGCAGCTGTGTCAGCAACTGTGCGCGCAACTCGCCTAGCGCCAGCGGCTCGGCCCCTGCCTGTTCGGTGAAATAGGCCACCAGTCGCGGCTGGCCGGGTTGGTCCTCGCGGGCCATTAGCACCGCTTCGTTGATACCGGGGAGCTGATTGAGGCGAGTCTCGATTTCGCCCAATTCAATGCGCATGCCACGGATTTTTACCTGGTCGTCGTTCCGTCCCAGGTAGTCGAGCGAGCCGTCTTCTCGCCAACGGGCAAGGTCACCGGTGCGGTACATGCGCGCATTGGCCGTGGTGCTGAACGGGTCGCGCAGGAAGCGCTCGGCGGTCAGGTCGGCGCGATTCAGATAACCCCGCGCCACGCCCGCGCCACCGACGTACAACTCGCCCATGACGCCCATTGGCACCGGCCGTTGCTGCTCGTCGAGCAGGTAAACCGCCGCGTTCGCCACCGGCTTGCCGATGTGCAATGCCGCGCCAGATTCAATGCGGCCAGAAGTGGCAACCACGGTGGCCTCGGTCGGGCCGTAGTTGTTGATCACGGCGAAGCGCTGGTCGCGGTTGAACTGACGCAAGCGGTCGCCACCGATCAACAGGGTGCGCAACGTCGGGTGGTCGAAGTTCTGGCTGAACGCGTATTCAGCAATCGGCGTTGGCAGGAAGCTCACATCCAGTGGTTGCCCGCGCCACCAATCGAGCAGCGCATCGATGTCTTCACTACCGTCGTGCACCGGCGCCAGGTGCAGGGTCGCACCCACACACAGCGCCGGCCAGACTTCCCACGCCATCGCATCGAAGCCAAACCCGGCAAGGCTTGAGGTGTGGCTGCCAGCGCGCAGATCAAACGCTTCGCAGTGCCAGTCGACCAGGTTGGACAGCGTCTGGTGCTCGACCATGACGCCTTTGGGCAAACCCGTCGAACCCGAGGTGTAGATCACGTACGCCAGATGCTTGACCGTCAGGCCTGGTACTGCAGGGTTGTGCTGCGCCTGCGCCGGCCAAGCGCACAGATCGACATCGATCACTGGCACGGTCAGCAGTGGCAGTCCCTCGTGCAGATCGCTTTGCGTGAGCACCGCCACCGGCGCGCTGTCGCCGAGCAGATAGCTGATCCGCTCGGCAGGATGCGCGGGGTCGATCGGCACATAACCGGCGCCAGCCTTGAGAATGGCCACCAGTCCGACCAGCGTATCCAGCCCACGGCGGGCGACGATGGCCACACGATCATCGGGTTTAACGTCAAGTTCGATCAGGTGATGCGCCAACGCATTGGCCTGGCGATTGAGCTGCAGGTAAGTCAGTGGCTGCCCGGCAAACACCGCTGCCACCGCTTGCGGACGCTCGGCGACCTGCGACTCGAAGCGCTGGGCAATCGTCAGCCTGCGCGGGTAATCGGCCTCGGTCGCGTTGAAGTGCACCAGCAACTGTTCGCGCTCCGGTGCCGGGAGGATCGACAACCGATCAAAGCCCGCGTGCGGCGTGTGCTCCAGCGCATCAATCAAGGTTAACAACGCACCCTGCATGTAGCCGCAGATACGCTGCGCATCAATCCCCGCCCCGGCCAATACCTTCAGGCGGAAGTCTTCGCCGAGATCATCAACGCTGAGGGTCAGGCGATAGTTGCTGTGTTCCTCGGCCTTGAGCAATTGCATACCGTGCCACGCCGCTTGCACCTCGGCGGATATCGGCCCGACCGGGGCGCTGTGACGATAGTTAAGCAGTGTGCTGAACAGCGGCGTACCCGCCGGCATGGCGCTGCATTGCTGCACCTGCGCCAATTGCGCATGTTCATGGGCGAGCAATTGACTCAGACGTTCATGGGTGGCCAGTGCGGCGCCTTTAACGCTGTGAGCGTTCAGCTCGATGCACAGCGGCAAGGTGTTGATGAACACACCCAGCGCGCGCTCTGATCCCTCACCGCCCTGCAAGCGGCCGAGCAACACCGTGCCGAAGACCACGGCGTCGCGTCCGGACAATTGCCCCAGCACCTGCGCCCAGGCCAGGTGCATCAGGCTGGCGGCGCTGACCCCCAAGCGCCGTGCCTGTTGCCTTACGCTGTGGCTGAGTGTGTTTTCCAGCGTCAACTGCGCTTCCTGCGCGGGGCCGTCATGGGCCAGATTCTGACCATAGGGCAAGGTCGGCTCATCGATCGCGCCAAGCATTTCGCGGAAGAAGCTTTCGTGCTCCTGTTCACTCAGACCGGCCTGGGTGTGCGCCACGTAATTGCGATACGGCACCGGCTCGCTCAAGTGTGCGGCGTTGCCCAGCAGAAACGCCTGCATCTCGTGCTGCAACACCTCGAGCGCGACGTGATCCATGACCAAATGATGGAACAGCAACAACGCCACTACCCGTTGGTTGACGGCATCGCGGCTGTACACCACGCGCATCAGCGGTGCCTCGGTGACGGGCATGCGGTAGTTATCGATGGTGAAGCGGTCACGCAACAGGCTCAGCGCATCCCCCGCTTCGGCATCAAACAGCAAAGACTCGCAGCTCAGCGAAGCCTGACGCCAGACCACTTGCACCGGCTCATCCAGACCCTCCCAGAACAGCGAGGTGCGTAGAATGTCATGGCGTTCGATGACCCGTTGCAGCGCAGTGGTGAAGGCCTGCAAACGCTGTTCATCGGCAAAGGCAAACTGCGCCTGCAGCACATATGGATCGCCCTGCGCGGCCGACAGATGATGGAACAGGATGCCGGTCTGCAACGGCGCCAGCGGGTAGATGTCCTGAACATTGCGCGCACCACCGGGGATACTCGCAACGATGCGGTCAATCGTCGCTTGATCCAGCATCACCAGTGGCAACAAATCAGGTGTGATGCGCGTGCAGTCCGCCGGAACAAGATTTGCTGGCACCGCCGCATCGGGTTCCCCGCCAACCGCCGCGGCCAGTGCGGCCAGCGTCGGCTGGCTGAACAGCACGCGAATATCCGCCGACAGCCCGGCCCGGCGCATGCGCGCGACCAGATTGACCGCCAGCAGCGAGTGGCCGCCCAGCTCGAAGAAATGATCAAAGCGCCCGACCCGCTCCACCTTCAGCAGCTCGGCCCAGATACCGGCAATGACCGTTTCAACTTCACCGATCGGCGCTTCGTACGCGCGGGTCAACAGTGCGGTCTGGTCGGGAGCCGGCAAGGCCTGGCGATCCAGTTTGCCGTTGGGGCTCAGGGGCAAGGCCTGCAAATGCACAAACACGGCAGGCACCATGTAATCCGGCAGATGCGTGAGCAATTGGCTGCGTAGCTGCTCTGTATCCACTAGCTCGCCACTGTAATACGCCACCAGCCGTTGATCGCCCGGCACGTCTTCACGGGCCAGAACCGCCGCTTCACGCACGCCGTCGAGGCGCGTCAGATGCGCCTGAATCTCGCCCAGTTCAATCCGCAAACCACGGATCTTGACCTGATCGTCGTTGCGCCCCAGATACTCGATGTTGCCATCGGCCAGATACCGTGCGACGTCGCCAGTGCGGTACAAACGCGCGCCAGGCTGATCGCTGAACGGATCGTCGAGGAAGCGTTCGGCCGTCAGTTCAGGCCGATTCAGATAACCTCGCGCCACCTGCACCCCGCCGAGATACATCTCGCCGACCACCCCCAATGGCGTCGGTTGCCGATGAGCATCGAGGATGTACACGCGGGTGTTGCACAGTGGTTTGCCAATCGGCGGCGCGCCTTGCGGCACCGGTGCATGCGGTTCCAGCGTCCACACCGTGCTGTCGACGGTGGCTTCGGTCGGGCCATACACGTTGTGCAGGCGTACCTGCGGCAGACGCTCGCGGACGCTGCGCACCAACGCGACGGTCAGCTCACCGCCACCACAGAACACATCGGTAAGACTGCTGCACTCGCCGACCTCTTCCACTTCAAGGAATTGCTGCAACAGCGCCGGCACGAACTGGACGACATTGACCTGTTGCTCACGAATCAGCTGCACCAGCGCGGCCGGATCGCGGTGATCGTCCGGGCCGGCAAGGACCAGACGCATGCCGCAGCTCAGCGGCCAGAACAGCTCCCACACCGAGGCGTCGAAACTGAACGGGGTTTTCTGCAACAGCGCGGCGCCGGTAGAAAGCGGACACAGCTTGGCGCTCCAGTGCAGCAGATTGCCCAGATTGCGGTGCTCGACCATCACGCCTTTCGGCGTGCCGGTGGAGCCGGAGGTGTAAATCACATAAGCCAGGTTCGCGGCGCTCAGGCCCGGCACCTGCGGATTGCTCTGCGCCAAGTCTTGCCAGTTGCACTGGTCGAAATCGACCCGCACGCCGGCCCACTCGCCGATCAGCGCGCGCGTCGGCGCATGCACCAGCACCGCCACGGGCGCGCTGTCCTCAAGCATGTAGGCCAGACGTTCGGCGGGATAACCCGGGTCGAGCGGCACATAAGCGCCGCCGGCCTTGAGAATCGCCAGCAGACCGACCAGCAGCTCAGGGCCGCGCTCGACGCAGATCGCCACCCGCGAATCGCGATCCACACCGCACTGGCGCAGGTAATGGGCGAGCTGGTTGGCGCGGCGGTTCAACTCGGCGTAGCTCAAACGCAGCTCACCGGCGACCACGGCATCAGCCTCGGGCGTGCGCAACACCTGCGCTTCGAAGCGGCCGTGAACAGTCTGCTGCAGATCATGGGTGACAGTGGTTGCATTCAGATCGACCAGCAGATGCTGACGCTCGTCGTCGGCCAACAACGCCACCTGTTCCAGCACCGCTTGGTCGTTGCTGACCATCGCCTGCAACAGCCGCTGGAAGTAACCGACATACCGCTCAATGGTCGATTCGTCGAACAGGGCAACGGCGTACTCCAGCACACCGCGAATCCCGCCCGGCGCGTCTGCCAACGTCAGCGACACATCGAATTTCGCAAAGTGGCTCGGCTCGGCGACGCTTTCCAGCGTCAGCTCGCCCAGGCTCAGGCTGGCGCCATGGCCGCTGTCCCAACTGAACATCGCTTGAAACAACGGGCTGTGCGCCATGCTGCGCGCAGGCTTGGTGATTTCCACCACTTGCTCGAACGGCAAATCCTGATGCGCCTGCGCTTGCAGCGTGCGCGTCTTGACCCGCGCCAGCAGCGCCTCGGTGCTCAACTCGCCCGAGGTATCGATACGCAGGGCCAGCGTGTTGACGAACATGCCGATCAAGCCTTCGATCTCGGCACGGGTACGGTTAGCCACCGGTGAACCGATGACCACTTCCGATTGCCCGGACAAACGACTCAACAGACTCGCCCAGGCACTGAGCATGAGCATGTACATGGTAACGCCGTGACGCTGGGCCAAGGCCTTGAGCCCGGCGCTGAGGCGTTCGTCGAGCACCACGTCAACGGTGTTGCCGGCGTAATCCTGCTGTGCCGGGCGCACGCGGTCAGTCGGCAGGGTCAGCAGCGCTGGCGCACCCGCCAGGGTCTGTTGCCAGTATTCGCTTTGGCGCTGCAACACCTCACCACTGAGCCAGCGTCGCTGCCACACCGCGTAATCGCTGTATTGCAACGCCAGGGGCGGCAGCGGATCCGGCTGACCGAGGCTGAACGCCTGATACAACGCCATCAGTTCGCGGGTTAGAACCCCCATCGACCAGCCATCGGAGATGATGTGGTGCAGGGTCAGCAGCAACACATGATGATCATCGGCGAGGCGCACCAACCGCCCGCGAATCAGCGCATCATCCTGCAAGTCGAACGGCCCCGAGGCTTCGCCCTGAATCAGCGCCGCCAGGGTCTCGTCGGCTTGCGGGTGCTGGCGCAGGTCTTCAACGCGCAGCAGCAGACCACTGTCGATCGGAGCGATCAGCACTTGCGCTTCGTCATTGAACTGGGCAAAACGGCTGCGCAGGGTTTCATGCCGCGCAACGATGCGCGCCAACGCCTGTTGCAGGGCCGGCTCATTCAGCCGGCCGCGCAGGCGCAGGCCGATAGGGATGTTGTACGCGGTGTTGGCGCCTTCCATTTGCGCCAGAAACCACAAGCGCTGCTGGGCGAACGACAGCGGCAAGGCGCCGTCACGAGCTACCGCAACTATCTCCGGTTGCGTACTGCGCCCGGCCTGCGCCACCACCTCGGCAACCGCTGCCAGTTCGGCATTGGCAAACAGATCGCCCAGCGCCAGTTCCACGCCAAGACGCTGGCGAACCTGGGACACCATGCGCATGGCCAACAACGAATGGCCGCCGAGTTCGAAGAAGTGATCCTGACGCCCTACTCGCTCGACTTGCAGCACCTGCGCCCAGATCTGCGCCAAAGCGCTTTCCAGTTCATTGTGCGGGGCCTCGTATTCACGGGTGAACAGCGCGGCACGCTCAGGTTTCGGCAAGGCCTTGCGGTCGACCTTGCCATTGGCGGTCAACGGCAATGCGTCGAGTTTGACGAAAGCCACCGGCACCATGTACTCCGGCAACTGGCTCAACAGGTGCGCGCGCAACTCGGCCACGGCCAGCGGTTCGACCTGGCTCTGCTCGGTGAAATACGCCACCAGTCGCGGCTGACCGGGTTCATCCTCGCGCGCCAGCAGCACGGCTTCCTGAATGCCGGGCAACTGATTGAGGCGGGTTTCGATTTCGCCGAGTTCGATACGCACACCACGGATTTTCACCTGATCGTCGTTACGCCCCAGGTACTCGATCGTACCGTCGGCACGCCAGCGCGCGAGGTCGCCGCTGCGGTACATGCGCGCATTCGGCAAGGCGCTGAACGGGTCATGGAGGAAGCGCTCGGCGCTCAAGTCGGCGCGATTCAAATAGCCGCGAGCGACCCCGACACCGCCGACGTACAACTCGCCCATGACGCCAATCGGCACCGGACGCTGCTGTTCATCGAGCAGGTACACCGTGGCGTTGGTCACCGGTTTGCCGATGTGCAAGGCATCGCCCGCCTCGATGCGTCCAGAGGTCGCGACCACGGTGGCCTCGGTCGGGCCGTAGTTGTTGATCACATCGAATTGCTGGTTGCGGCTGAACTGGCGCAAGCGGTCGCCACCGATCAACAGCGTGCGCAGCGTCGGGTGTTCAAGGTTTTGGCTGAAGGCATATTCGGCCACGGGTGTCGGTAGAAAACTGACGTCCAGCGGCTGTGCGCGCCACCAGTCGAGCAGCGCATCGATATCCTCGCTGCCCTCGTGAGTCGGTGCCAGATGCAGGGTCGCGCCGGCACACAACGCCGGCCAGACTTCCCAGGCCATGGCGTCGAAACCGAACCCGGCAAGGCTTGAAGTGTGGCGCCCGGCGCACAGGTCAAACGCGCTGCAATGCCAGTCGACCAGATTCGACAAGGCGCGGTGTTCGACCATCACGCCTTTGGGCAGGCCGGTGGAGCCGGAGGTGTAGATCACGTAGGCCAGATGCGCAGCGGTCAGGCCCGGCACCTGCGGATCAAAGGTCTCGCTCAGTGGCCAGGTGCGCGGATCGAGATCGATCACTGGCACCTGCAGCGCCGGCAAGCGCTCCCGCAGATTGTTTTGGGTCAGCACGGCAACGGGGGCGCTGTCGCTGAGCAAGTAGTGCAGACGCTCGGCCGGGTGCGCCGGGTCGACGGGTACATAACCGGCGCCTGCCTTCAAAATGGCGACCAGCCCGACCAGCGTATCGAGGCCACGGCGGGCGACGATGGCGACGCGATCATCAGGCTTCACCCCAAGCGCGATCAGGTGATGGGCCAAGGCGTTGGCATGCCGGTTGAGTTCGGCATAACTCAATTGCTCACCAAGATATTGCGCGGCCACGGCTTCGGGCCGCTGCGCCACTTGCGCCTCGAAACGCTGGGCGATGGTCAACATTGCCGGGAATTCGGCGTGGTTGTCATTGAACGCCAACAGCACCTGCTCGCGCTCGGCCGCCGGCAGAATCGGCAACTGGTTGATTGCGGTATCGGGCGCCTGCTCCAGCGCCAGCACCAGACTTTCCAGGGCGCAGTGCAGGTAATCGCAGATACGCTGTGGATCGACCTCGGTTGTGGCCAGCAAGGTCAGGCTGAACGCATCGCCGAAATCATCGACGCTCAGGGTCAGCGGATAGTTGGTGCGTTCTTCGGAGCTGATCGTGCTGATGCCTTCCCAGGCGGCCAATGTTTCGGCGCTGGCCGTTGCCGCCGTGTGGCTGTGACGGTAATTGAGCAAGGCACTGAACAACGGCGTCGGCGCGACCACGCCACTGCAACGCTGGGCCAGCGCCAGCGGCGCATGTTCGTGGCGCATCAATGTGGTCAGGCGTTTGTGCGTCGCCTCCACCGCCGCACGTACGCCTTGAGCATCGACATCGACCCGCAACGGTAAGGTGTTGATGAAAATTCCCAGCGCCCGTTCGGTGGCTTCGGCGCCCTGCATACGGCCCATCAGCACCGTACCGAAGACCACATTCTGCTTGCCGGTGAGCACCGCCAGTACCTGCGCCCAGCCCAGGTGAAACAGGCTCGCGGCACTTACGCCGAGCTGCCGCGCTTGTGTGCGCAAACGCTGGCCGAGCAGCGGGTTGATCGGCTGGCTCAGCTCGGCGATACCGAGGCCGTCGCCCTGCACATCCTGCAAACCGTAGGGCAGCGTCGGTTCGGCGATATCAGCGAGCATGTCGCGGAAAAAGCTCTCGTGTTCGGCTTCGCTGATGCCCAGCCGCGCTTGTGCCACGTAATTGCGAAACGGCACCGGGCGGCCGAGCGATTGATCCTGGCCGGTGAGGCAGGCGAGCAGTTCGTGACGCACCACGTCGAGCGCCGAGTGGTCCAGGGCCATGTGATGGAACAGCAACGTCGCGACCACGCGCTGAGCCTCCTCGTCCCATGCGTAGGCCAGACGCATCATCGGCGCATGCCGGACGTCGAGACGGAAATGTCGCGCATCGAAGCGCTCGTGCAGTTGCTGCAGCGCAGCGCTTGCGCCGTCTGCCAGCACGACCTCTTCTATCGGCAGCTGCGCTTGGCGCCAGACCACTTGCAGCGGCACGTCCAGCCCTTCCCAATGCACCGCCGTGCGCAGGATGTCGTGGCGATCGATGACCTTTTGCAAGGCTTGAGCGAAGTCCTGCAGACGCTCACGGCTGCTGAACGCAAAGTACGATTGCATGACGTACGGATCGCCCTGCTCGTTGCTCGCGTGGTGATAGAGAATGCCTTCCTGCAACGGCGCCAGTGGGTAGATGTCCTGCACATTGGCGGCGCCGCCCGGTACCTCGGCGAGCAAGCGGTCGAGGGTCGGCTGATCCACTTCGGCCAGGGTCACCATCGCCGGCGTGATGTGCGAGCTGCCGGGAAGAATGCCGTTGGCCGGAGCGACGATCTGACCGACACGGGTGGCCGAGTATTGGCCGGCCTTGATCAGTTCAATCAGCGCCGGTTTGTGCTCGCGCAGAGCGGCCAGCAACGCCGGATCGCTCAACGCCTGCTTGTTGCCATTGACGCGCAATTGCTCATCGGTCACCGCCAACTGAATGTCTTTTGCCTTCAGGGTTGCCAACAGTTCGAGCACATTCACAGGACGATCTCCATTCTTTCCGTAATTGCGGCGTAGCCGGCCAGGGTCGGTTGTTCGAACAACGCCCTGACATCGGCTTCCATGCCTTCCTGACGTAACCGGCCGATCAGACTGACCGCCAGTAATGAGTGACCACCCAGTTCAAAGAAATGGTCGTGACGCCCTACCCGTTCGACGTTGAGCAGTTCGGCCCAGAGCCGTGCGAGGGTGATTTCGACTTCGCCGACCGGGGCTTCGTATTCGCGGGTTTTCAGCGATTGCTGATCCGGCGCCGGCAAGGCCTTGCGGTCGAGCTTGCCGTTGGGGCTCAGCGGCAAAGCGGCGAGATGCACGAACACGGCGGGCACCATGTAGTCCGGCAAGTGTTCCAGCAAATGACTGCGCAGCAGGTCGATTTCCAGGCGTTCGCCGGTGTAGTACGCGACCAGGCGTTTGTCGCCCGGCACCTCTTCACGGGCCACCACCGCCGCTTCTTGCACGCCGTGGATCTGGGTCAGGCGTGCCTGAATTTCGCCCAGCTCAATACGCAGACCGCGGATCTTCACCTGATCATCGTTACGCCCCAGATACTCGATGTTGCCGTCCGGCCGATACCGCGCGACGTCGCCGGTGCGGTACATGCGCCCGCCAGGCTGGAACGGATCGTTGAGGAAGCGCTCGGCACTCAGCTCAGGCCGGTTCAGATAACCGCGCGCCACCTGCACACCAGCGATATACAGCTCGCCGACCACGCCTTGCGGCACCGGTTGCTGCTGCGCATCGAGGATGTACAGGCGGGTGTTGGCAATCGGTTTGCCGATCGGGGTGTTGTCCGGGGTCTGCTCGATGGAGCCGGCGCAATCCCAGGCGGTGACGTCGACGGCGGCCTCCGTCGGGCCGTACAGGTTGTGCAACTGGCTGCCCGGCAATTGCAGCTTGAAGCGCCGCACCAGACTGCCCGGCAACGCCTCACCGCTGCACATCACCTGGCGCAGGCTGTCGCAGCGTGTGGTGTCGCTGTTGGCGAGGAACACGTCGAGCATCGACGGCACAAAGTGCAGCGTGGTGATGTGTTCGCGCTCGATCACTTCGTTCAGATACTGCGGATCCTTGTGTCCGTCGGGCCGCGCCATGACCAGTCGCGCGCCGGTCATCAACGGCCAGAAGAATTCCCACACCGACACGTCGAAACTGAACGGGGTTTTCTGCAGCACCGAATCGGCAGCGGTCAGCTGATAGGCGTCCTGCATCCACAGCAAGCGGTTGACCACTCCGGCGTGTTCGTTGACCACGCCTTTCGGCTGGCCGGTCGAGCCGGAGGTGTAGATCACGTAGGCACTGTGTTGTGGCGTCAGCGCCGCGATTTGCGGATTGTCGGCAGGCAAGAATTGCCAGGTGTTCTCGTCAAGATCGACCACTGCCGCTTTGACATCCCCTAGCAGCCCGCTAGTAGCCCCGTGCACCAGCACTACGGCCGGCGCGCTGTCCTCAAGCATGTAGGCCAGGCGCTCCGGCGGATAGGCCGGGTCCAGCGGCACATAACCGGCACCGGCCTTGTTGATCGCCAGCAGACCGATGACCATTTCCAGGCTGCGTTCGACGCAGATTGCCACCCGCGAATCCACTTTCACGCCGAGGCTGATCAAGTGCCCGGCCAGGCGGTTGGCGCGTTCGTTCAACTGCGTGTAGCTCAATGCCTGTTCGCCGGCGACGACGGCGACAGCCTGTGGCGTACGCCGCACCTGCGCTTCGAACAAGCCGTGCAGCGTCTGCTGCAAATCGTAATCGACGTCGGTGTCGTTGAGGCCGAACAGCAACGTCTGCCGTTCTTCGTCCGACAACACCGTCAGGCGATTCAACGCTTGTTGTGGTGTGTGCTCCAAGGCTTCAACCAGTGCGATCAGCGCGTTGTGCATGTACTGGCCGATACGTGCCGCACCAATGCGCGACGGTGTCATCACCGTCAGTTCGAAACCGCTGCCAAGATCGTCGACGTTAAGGGTCAACGGGTAATTGGTGCGTTCCTCGCCGGCAAGGGATTCGATGCCTTGCCAGCCATCACGCGCGGCGTTTTCTCGGGCCTCACTGTCGCTGTGCCGATAGTTGAGCATTGCACTGAACAGTGGCGACGGCGCCGCAACACCACTGCAACGCTGGGCCAATGCCAGAGACGCATGTTCGTGGGCCAACAGCGCACTGAGCCGCGCATGCGTTGCTTTTACCCCGGCGCGCACGTCGGATTCATCGACATCCACGCGCAATGGCAAGGTGTTGATGAACATGCCCAACCCGCGATCCGCGCCCGCCCCGCCCTGCATACGGCCGAGTAACACCGTGCCAAAAACCACCCGATCCTGAGCGGACGTTGCCGCCAGCACTTGCGCCCAAGCGAGATGGAACAGGCTGGCAACGCTGACGCCGAGCAAGCGCGCCTGACTGCGCAGGCGCTGCGCCACCGCTATTGGCAGCGGCTGGCAGACTTCCTCGATGTCATTGCCGTCGCCGTGCACATCCTGCAAGCCGAACGGCAGGGTCGGTTCGTCGATGTCGCCGAGCATTTCGCGGAAGAACGCTTCGTGCTCTTGTTCGCTGACGCCAAGGCGGGTCTGCGCGACATAATTGCGGTACGGCACAGCGTCTACCGGCAATCGTTCATCGCCGCGCAAAATCGCCTGCATTTCTTCGCTGACCACCGCCAGCGCGGTGTGGTCCATGGCAATGTGATGGAACAACAGCATGGCAATCACGCGCTGATGGTCCGGGTCGAGGGCATACACCAAACGCAGCAGCGGTGCCTGATCCAGGTCCAGACGCCAGTGCCGCGCATCGAAGCGCGCCCGCAGTTGATCGATAGCTTCGCCCTGCGCAGGCTCCAGCGCCACGGCTTGGACCGGTAGATCCGCCTGCCGCCAGACCACTTGCACCGGCGCCGTCAGGCCTTGCCAGACAATCGAAGTACGCAGGATGTCGTGGCGCGCCATGACTTGACGCAGCGCCGCAGCGAACCCTTGAAAACGTTCAATATTGTCGAACGCCAGACACGATTGCAGCAGGTACGGATCACCCTGCGCGGCGCTGAGGTGGTGATACAGAATCCCCTCCTGCAACGGCGCCAGCGGATAAATGTCCTGCACGTTGGCCGCGCCACCCGGCACCGAGGCGACGATGCGTTCGATGCTGGCCTGATCCAGTTGCACCAGCGTCAACATGTCCGCGGTGATGTGCGTGCAATCGGCGGGAATCAGATTGTCCGGCACTGCAACCTCGCGGCCACTGCCCACCGCTGCCGCCAGCGCGGCCAGATTCGGCTGGCTGAACAGCACGCGCACATCGGTGCTCAGATCGACCTGACGCATGCGTTCGATCAGCGTCACCGCCAGCAATGAATGCCCGCCCAGTTCGAAGAAGTTGTCGTGGCGGCCGACCTGTTCAACGTTCAAGACGTCCGACCAGATCTGCGCCAGGGCGATTTCCACCGATCCTTGCGGCGCTGCATATTCGCGGCTCAGCCACGCCGTTTGATCCGGCTCCGGCAGCGCTTTGCGGTCGAGTTTGCCGTTGGTGGTCAGCGGCAGCGCTTGCAGGCGAACGTAAGCGGCGGGCACCAGCGCTTGCGGCAACTGTGCTTGCAGATGACTGCGCAGATCCTCGATCTCGACGCTCAGGCGTTCGGTAAACCACGCCAGCAACTGGCCGTCGCGCACCAGTACCACGCAATCCTGCACGGCAGCGTGACCACTCAACGCCGCTTCGATTTCGCCCAGCTCGATGCGCACGCCGCGCAGTTTGACCTGATCATCATTGCGCCCCAGGTATTCGACGCTGCCGTCGGCGAGCCAGCGTGCGAGGTCGCCGGTGCGATACATGCGCGCCTGCGGTGCGTCGCTGAACGGGTCGTCGAGGAAGCGTTCGGCAGTCAGCTCGGGGCGATGCAGATACCCGCGCGCCACACCGGCGCCGCCGACATACAACTCTCCCGCAACGCCGACCGGTACGGGTAGCTGCTGGTCGTCGAGCAGGTAAATCTTCGCGTTGGCCATCGGCCGACCGATATGCAGCACTTGCCCGGCCTCGACTGCGCCAGAGGTGGCGACCACCGTCGCTTCGGTCGGGCCGTAGTTATTGATCACCGCGAACGTCTGCTCGCGGGGGAACTGGCGCAGCTTGTCACCGCCGATCAACAGCGTGCGCAAGGTCGGGTGGCCGAGGTCGCGACTGAACGCATATTCGGCCACTGGCGTCGGCAGGAAACTCACCTGCAACGACTGCCCGCGCCACCATTCCAGCAACTCGTCCAGGTGTTCATTGCTCACCGACTCCGGCGGCAGATGCAGGGTCGCGCCCACGCACAGCGCCGGCCAGACCTCCCACGCCATGGCGTCGAACCCGAAACCGGCGACGCTCGACGTGTGGCTGCCGGCGCGCAGGTCAAAGGCCTCGCAGTGCCAGTGCACCAGGTTCTCCAGCGTCGCGTGTTCGACCATTACACCTTTCGGCTGGCCGGTGGAGCCGGAGGTGTAGATCACATAGGCAAGATGCGCCGGGGTTAGCGCAGGCAATTGCGGATTGCTGTCGGACAGCTGTTGCCAGGTGGGATGGTCCAGATCAATCAGCGGCACCGCGCCAAGCAAATCAGCCGTCGCAGCCTGCGCCAGTACCGCGATCGGCGCGCTGTCCTGCAACAGATAGGCGATGCGTTCCGCCGGATACGCCGGATCGACCGGTACATAAGCGGCGCCGGCCTTGAGGATCGCCAGCAACGCGACGAGCATGTCCGGGCTGCGGCGCAGGCAAACGGCGAAGCGGTCATCGGGCTGCACGCCGAGCCCGAGCAAGTGATGGGCCAAGCGATTGGCGCGCTGATTGAGCTGCGCGTAGGTCAGGTGCTGCGTGCCCTGCACCACTGCCACCGCATCCGGTTGCTGCTCGGCCCGAGCCTCGACCAACCGCTGAATCGTCGCACCACGCGGATAGGCTGCTGAGTGCTGGTTGAAGCCGACCAGCAAGTGTTCGTATTCCGCCACTGAGAGCACCGGCAAACGGTTGAGCGGACGTTGCGGTGCCTCCTCCAGTGCCGTCACCAGATGTTCCAGTGCGGTGTGCATGTAACTGCAAATCCGTTGCGCACCGATCTCGGCGAGCGCCAGCACGTCGAGGGCAAAACCTTCGCCCAGATCATCCACCGACAGGGTCAGCGGATAATTGCTGCGCTCCTCGCCACCGAGCATGCGCACGCCCTGCCAGATACCCTGGCCGTCGTGCGGCTGCTGCTCGGCGGCACTGTGTCGATAGTTAAGCAACGCGCTGAACAGCGGTGCCGAACCGGCCATGGCACTGCACCGCTGCGCAAGCGCCAGCGACGCATGTTCATGGCCGAGCAGCGCCGTCAGCCGCGCATGGGTGGTTTTCACCCCGGCGCGCACGCCTTCAGCGAGATCGACGCGCAGCGGCAAGGTGTTGATGAATACCCCGAGCGTGCGGTCGGCACCCTCGCCGCCCTGCATGCGCCCCATCAACACCGTGCCGAAGACCACGTCGCGGCGGCCGGAAACCACGCCCAGCACCTGCGCCCAGGCCATGTGCATCAGGCTCGCCGGGCTGACACCCAACTGCCTGGCCTGTTCCCGCAAACGCAGATTGAGTCCGGCATCGACCGGTTGCAGCGCCTCTTCGATGCCACGTCCGTCGCCTTGGACATCCTGCAGACCGAAGGGCAAGGTCGGCTCGTCGATACCGCCGAGCATCTCGCGGAAGAACGCTTCGTGCTCCTGCTCGTCGGCGCCCAAGCGTGCTTGCGCCACGTAATTGCGGTATGGCATCGGCGGCGTCAGCGTGTCGACTTGGTCGAACATCAACGCGTGCATTTCCCGGCCGATCACGTCCATGGCGGTGTGGTCGAGAATCGAGTGATGGAACAGCACAATGGCGACGACTTGCTGTTGCGCCGGATCCTCGGCGTAGACCATGCGGATCAACGGAGCTTGATTGAGGTCGAGACGGAAATGCCGGGCATCGAAGCGCGCGTGCAACTGTTCGAGAATATCGCCGTCCTGCGCATCAAGCGGCACTTGCTGCACGACCATCTGCGCTTCGCGCCAAACCACCTGCTGCGGGCTCGGCAAGCCATGCCAAACCACGCTGGTGCGCAGAATGTCGTGGCGTGCAATGACCTGCTGCAAGTGCGCGGCGAAGGTGTGTAAACGTTCGAGACTGTCGAAAGCCAGACGCGATTGCAGCAAGTACGGATCGCCCTGCTCGGCACTGAGGTGGTGATAAAGAATGCCTTCCTGCAACGGTGCCAGCGGGTAGATATCCTGCACATTGGCAGCACCGCCCGGTACCGTCGCGACAATACGATCAATGCTGGCCTGATCCAGCGTCGTCAGGGTCAGCATGTCCGGAGTGATGTATGTGCAATCGGCCGCAATCAGATTGGCCGGCACTGCGATTTCCCGGCCACTGCCCAAGGCCCGCGCCAGCGCGGCCAGACTCGGTTGGTTGAACAGCACCCGTACATCGGCGCTTAAACCGGCCTGACGCATGCGTTCGATCAGGCTCACCGCCAACAGCGAATGGCCGCCGAGTTCGAAGAAGTTGTCGTGACGGCCGATCTGTTCGATGTTCAGAACATCGGCCCAGATTCGCGCCAACGCCGTTTCGACCGGGCCTTGTGGTGCTTCATATTCACGGCTGAGCCACGCGTCCTGATCCGGTTCGGGCAAGGCCTTGCGGTCGAGTTTGCCGTGGGCAGTGAGCGGCAGGCTGTTCAGTCGCACATAGGCGGCCGGCACCAAAGTGTCCGGCAGTCGTGCTTGCAGGTGGCGGTGCAAATCGCCGATCTCGACAGACTCGATTGCGGTGAACCAGGCGACCAGACGCCCGTCGCGTACCAGTACCACGCATTCGCGGACCGCGTCATGAGCGCTCAACGCGGCTTCGATTTCGCCGAGTTCAATGCGTACACCGCGCAATTTCACCTGATCATCGTTACGTCCCAGATATTCGATATTGCCGTCGTCCAGCCAGCGCGCGAGGTCGCCGGTGCGGTACATGCGTGCGTGCGGCTCGTCACTGAACGGGTCGTCGAGAAATTGTGCAGCGGTCAGTTCCGGACGATTCAGATAACCCCGTGCAACGCCGGCGCCGCCGACATACAACTCGCCTTGCACACCGGTCGGCACTGGCTGCTGCTGGCGGTCCAGCAGATAAATCCGCGCATTGGCGATCGGCCGGCCGATGTGCAGAACCTGCTCGGATTCGATGCGACCGGAAGTCGCGACCACCGTCGCTTCGGTGGGGCCGTAGTTGTTGATCACGGCGAAGGTCTGATCACGGGGGAACTGGCGCAACTTGTCGCCACCGATCAGCAGCGTGCGCAGGGTCGGATGGCCCAGCTCGCGACTGAATGCGTATTCGGCGACCGGGGTCGGCAGAAAGCTCACCTGCAACGGCTGCGCGCGCCACCACTCGAGCAATTCATCGAGGTGTTCATTTTTGATCGAGGGCGGTGGCAGATGCACGGTCGCGCCGACGCACAACGCCGGCCAGACTTCCCAGGCCATGGCATCGAAGCCGCAACCGGCGACGCTGGCGGTGTGGCTGCCGGCGTGCAGATCGAAGGCTTCAGCGTGCCAGTGCACGAGGTTTTCCAGGGTGCGGTGCTCGACCATCACCCCTTTCGGCTGCCCGGTGGAACCCGAGGTGTAGATCACGTAGGCCAGATTCGCCGGGGTCAGGTTTGGCCGCAGCGGATTGTGCTCAGGCAGGTGCCGCCAGTCGCTGGCGTCCAGATCAATCACCGGCACAGCGCCGAGCAGGTCGCGCGTCGAGGCCTGCGCCAGGATGGCGATCGGGTCACTGTCCTGCAACAGGTAGGCAATGCGCTCTGCCGGATAATCCGCATCGATCGGCACGTAACCCGCGCCGGCCTTGAGAATCGCCAGCATTGCAACGAGCATGTCCGGGCCGCGACGCAGGCACATTGCGACACGGTCATCGGCTTGTACGCCGAGACCGATCAAGTGATGGGCCAGACGATTGGCGCGCTGATTCAGCTCGCCGTAATTCAGCTTTTGCTCACCCTGCACCACCGCCAGCGCCTCGGAATGCGCCAAGACTTGCGTCTCGAACAAGCGCTGCACGGTTTGCGCTGGCGGGTATTCCCGACCGCTGATATTGAAGCCAACCAGCACCCGTTGCCGCTCGCTTGGCGACACGATCGACAGCTGCTGCAACGGCGCCTGCGGCGTGTACTCCAGCGCCGTCACCAGACTGTGCAACGCGGTTTGCAAGTAATCGCAGATCCGCGCACCGTCCACCTGCGGCACCGCTTGCACGTTCAAGCGGAAACCTTCGCCGAGGTCGTCGACACTGACCACCAGCGGATAATTGCTGCGCTCGCGCGAGCTGAGAATCTGCACGCCATCCCACGCTACAGCGGCCGACTCGGGTGCACTGTGGCGGTAGTTGAGCAAGGTGCTGAACAGCGCCTGCGAACCGGCGACACCACTGCAACGCTGGGCCAGCGCCAGCGAGGCTTGCTCATGGCCGAGCAACTGCGCCAGGCGCGCATGGGTGGCACGCACACCGCTCTCTACCGAATCCGCCCCGACGCTGACGCGCAGCGGCAAGGTGTTGATGAACATGCCCAGCGCCCGATCAGCGCCCTCTCCACCTTGCATGCGCCCGAGCAAAACGGTGCCGAACACCACGTTTTGCTGGCCGGAAACCTGCGCCAGCACCTGAGCCCAGGCCTGGTGCACCAGACTCGCGACGCTGACACCCAGCCGCCGTGCCTGCTCGCGCAGACGCTGGCCAAGGCTGGCGTCCAGCTCGGAATGACTGTCGAGGATGGCGCTGCCGTCGCCGTGCACGTCCTGCAAACCGAAGGCCACGGTGGGTTCGTCAATGTCGCCAAGCATCTCGCGGAAGAACGCCTCATGCGCCTGATCATCGGCGCCGAGCCGCGCCTGCGCGACAAAGTGGCGGTACTGCACCGGCGGCGGCAGATCGACGCTATGGCCGAGCATGACGTCGTTCATTTCCGCGACCAGCACTTCCAGCGCAGTGTGATCGAGGACGATGTGGTGCATCAGGAGGATGCCGATCCAACGGTTGTGCGACTGATCTTCGGTGTAGACAAAGCGCATCAGCGGCGCGCGATTAAGATCCAGACGGTAGTGGCGTGGATCGAAACGCGCCTGCATCTGCTCGAGCACGTCGCCGTCGAGTTCATCGGCGTCGACGCGTTCCAGCGCCAGTGGCGCTTCACTGCAGACCACTTGCACCGCCTCTTCCAGTCCTTCCCAGACGATGCCGGTACGCAGAATGTCATGGCGTTTGATCACGCCGTTCAAGGCTCGAACAAAGTCTTTGATCTGCGCCAGTCCGTCGAAAGCGAATTGCGCCTGCAACACATACGGATCGCCTGCGCTGGTCGCCAGATGGTGATAGAGAATCCCCGCCTGCAACGGCGCCAGACCGTAGATGTCCTGCACATTGGCGATGCCGCCCGGCACAGTTGCAACGACGCGGTCGATAGCGGCTTGGTCGAGATTGACCAGCGGCAACATGGCTGGGGTAATGCGCGTGCAACCCGGTTCGATCAGGTTGTCTGGAACGACAATGCCGCGTTCGCTGCTCAAGGTCGCCGCCAGCGCTGCCACGCTCGGCTGACCGAACAGCACGCGCACATCACAGTGCAGATCCTGTTGACGCATGCGTTCGATCAGCCTCACCGCCAATAGCGAATGACCACCGAGTTCAAAGAAATTGTCATGGCGGCCGACCTGCTCGACACCGAGCAATGTCTGCCAGAGACCAGCGATCAGATTCTCTACCGCTCCGACCGGCGCTTCGAAACCACGTCGGGCAAACGCTTCGCTGTCCGGTGCCGGCAAGGCTTTGCGGTCGAGCTTGCCGTTGGTGGTCAGCGGGAAGGCTTCCAGGCGAACGAAGGCGCTCGGCACCATGTAGTCGGCCAACGTGACCAGCAAATGATCACGCAACTGCGCCACATCCGGCGCCGCACCTTCATCGGCCAGCCAGTACGCGACCAGACGCTTATCGCCGGGGCTGTCTTCGCGGGCGATCACCACGGCTTCACGCACGCCTGCGCAGGCAGACAGGCGTGCTTCGATTTCGCCCAGTTCGATGCGGAAACCGCGAATTTTCACTTGATCGTCATTGCGGCCGAGGTATTCGAGGCTGCCGTCGGCGGCCCAGCGCGCGAGGTCACCGGTTTTATACAACCGCGCCTCGGCGTTTTCGCTGAACGGATCATTGATAAAACGCTCCGCCGTCAGCTCTTCGCGATTCAGATATCCACGCGCCACGCCCGCGCCACCGACGTACAACTCGCCAATTACGCCGACGGGGACCGGTTCGCGCTGCGCATCGAGGACATACAGTTGCAGGTCGGGAATGCGTACGCCAATCGGGCTGACGCCGAGCAACTGCGCGTCGGCGGCTTGCAGCGGCCGATACGTCACGTGCACCGTGGTTTCGGTGATGCCGTACATGTTCACCAGCCGTGTGCCGGCATTGCCGACCCGCGCATACCACGGTTTGAGCAGCCCCGGCTCCAATGCTTCGCCACCGAACACGACTTCCCGCAACGAGTGCTGCAACGTGCTGCGGCCCTGGGCGGCGATCAGTTGGCGGAACGCACTCGGCGTCTGGTTGAGCACGGTCACGCCGGTTTCGCAGAGCAATGCATAGCAGTCGTCCGGCGAGCGGCTGACGGCTTGCGGGACCAGCAGCAATTGCCCGCCGAACGCCAACGCGCCCCAAATCTCCCACACCGAAAAGTCGAAGGCGAAGGAATGGAACAGCACCCCGATGTCTTGCTGATTGAACTGGAACCATTCCTCGGTGGCAGAAAACAGCCGTGCCACGTTGCGATGCTCGACCATCACGCCTTTGGGCAGACCGGTGGAGCCGGAGGTGTAGATCACGTACGCCAGATGCGCCGGGGTCAGCTCGGGGATCTGCGGATTGCTCTCGAGTTCGGCTTTGAGGTGAGCGCTGTCGAGGTCAAGGTGCGGCACGTCGAGAGCGGCCACGCGATCGCGGGTCGCGGCCTGCATCAGCAGCGCCACCGGGGCGCTGTCCTGCAAGGTGAAGCCGATTCTGTCGAGCGGATAGGCTGGATCGATCGGCACATAACCGGCGCCTGCCTTGAGCACGCCAAGCAGGCCGATGAGCATTTGCGGGCCGCGTTCGACGCAGATTGCCACGCGGTCATCGGGACGAATGTTCAGGGCCAGCAGATGGTGGGCGACCTGGTTGGCGCGACGGTTGAGTTCACTGTAGCTGAGCGTCTGCCCTTCGAAGATCAGCGCCGTGGCGTCCGGGCGGGCCTGTGCATGGGTTTCGAATTGCTGGTGGATCAATGGGGTTTGCGGAAACTGTGCCACCGGCGAATTGACGCCGCGCAGCAGTTGTTCACGTTCGCCGGCCGGGAGGATTTTCAGCTCTTGCAGCGCCACATCGGCACTGGATTGCAGGGCTGCCGCCAGACTCTCCAGCGCCGCATTCAGGTACGCGGCCATGCGCTCGGCGCCCAGTGCCGCATCCGCCAGGGCGGTGATGCGCAAGTCTGCGCCGAGGTCATCAATGTTGATCGTCAGCGGGTAGTTGGTGCGCTCACGCGCGCCGAGCACCTGCACACCGGGGGCAATGTCGACCACGTCAGCGACTTCTTCGACGCTGCTGTGCCGGTAGTTGAGAATCGCGCTGAACAGCGGCGTCGGCACCGCGACGGCGCTGCAGCGTTGGGCCAAAGCCAGCGAAGCCTGCTCGTGTGCCAGCAGCGCGGTCAGGCGCCGATGGGTCGCCTGCACGCCGGCACGCACGCTTTGCGCGCCGACATCAACGCGCAGCGGCAAGGTGTTGATGAACATGCCCAACGCTTGCTCGCCGCCCTCGCCCGCGTCCATCCGCCCCAGCAGCACGGTGCCGAACACCACCGCCGTGCGCCCGGACAATTGCCCCAGAACCCGCGCCAAGGCCAGATGCGTCAGGCTCGCGACGCTCACGCCGAGCGCCCGCGCCTGCTCGCGCAACTGCCGGCTCAAGCGGCTGTCGAGCATTACCGAGGCTTCCTCGATGGCATGCCCGTCGCCCTGCACATCCTGCAAACCACACGGCAGCGTCGGCTCGTCGATGTCGGCAAGCATCTCGCGGAAAAATGCTTCCTGCGCCTGCTGATTGCCGGCACTGCGCGCCATCGTCAGGTGATCGCGATACGGCACCGGCGCAGGCACTTGTGCGGTCTGCCCGAGCAGAAACGCCTGAATTTCCCGGCGCATTACATCCAGCGCGACGTGATCCATGATCATGTGATGAAACAGCAACAACGCGACCACGCGGTCCTGAGCCGGATCCTGCGCATAGACCATGCGCAGCAGCGGTGCCTGCTGCATGTCGAGGCGGAAGTGCTGCGGGTCATGACGAGAGAGCAGTTGCGTCAGCACATCAACGCCACTGTCGACGCGGATTTCCTCACACACCAGCGGCGCCTCACGCCAGACCACTTGCACCGCCTCGTCGAGGTATTCCCAGACAAACGAAGTGCGCAGAATATCGTGACGCTTGACCACCCAGCGCAGCGCCTCAGCAAAGGCGTCCAGCCGTTGCGGGCTGTCGAAGACGAAACGCGCTTGAGAGATATAAGGATCGCCGGCAGCGGCCGAGAGGTGGTGATACAGCATGCCCTCCTGCAACGCGGACAGCGGATAGATGTCCTGCACATTGGCGGCGCCACCCGGCACCGTGGCGACGATGCGGTCGAGGGCATCCTGCTGCAGATTCACCAGCGGCAGCATGTCCGGAGTGATGCGAAAGGCCGGGCTCAGCCAGTCACCGCCATGCGCGGCAACCAATTCCAGCAGTTGCGCCTTGTGCGCCGCGAGGCTGTCCCACAACGCGTCATCCAGCGCGTCGTCGCTGCCCAGAATGACCAGGTCTTCATCTTCCTGTTGAAGGCGGATCGCATGGGTGGAAATGGCAGCCATCAGTTCGCTGAAATGCATGAGGTAACCTGCTGTAAATACGGAAAAAAGGAGCGCGCAGCAGCGAGTCCGTGCATGTCGCGCGCAGCCTGGAAAAACTAAAACATCGGGGCGTGGGTGTCTGACATGGGAAGCGGGGACAAGCCGCCCTGCCCGCTGTTCGCCTCTGTAGGAGCTGCCGAAGGCTGCGATCTTTTGATTTTGCTTTTAAAAACAAGATCAACAGATCGCAGCCTTCGGCAGCTCCTACAGGGACTGTGGTCGCCGTCAGAGACGGCGTTTGCGGTTGAGGTTGGGGATGGTGGTCTGGGCGATCTCGACGTGCTTGGCCTGCCGCGAGGTCTGTGCCGCCAGCGCGGCCAGTGTCGGCTGGCTGAACAGCGTGCGCGCATCGACATGCAGCCCGGCCAGACGCATGCGCGCAACCAGACTGACCGCCAGCAACGAGTGCCCGCCCAGCTCGAAGAAGTTGTCGTCACGCCCCACCTGCTCGACCTTGAGCACCTGCGCCCAGATCTGCGCCAAGGCCATTTCCACGTCGCCTTCCGGGGCCGCGTAAGGACGGCTGAGCAGCGCCTCCGCCCCCGGCTCCGGCAACGCCTTGCGGTCAATTTTATCGTTGGGCGTCAACGGCAATGCCGCCAGCATCACGTAGGCACCGGGCACCATGAACTCCGGCAATCGCGCCAACACATGCGCGCGCAACGCTTCAAGCGTCGGCGCAGCCTGCTCGGCACGCACGCTGTAATACGCCACCAGTCGCTCATCGCGCACCAGCACCACCGCTTCACGGATCGCCGGGTGTTCAAGCAGCCGCGCTTCAATCTCGCCCAGCTCAAGGCGAACCCCGCGCAGCTTGACCTGAAAGTCATTGCGACCGAGAAACTCGAGATTGCCGTCAGTGCCGTATCGCACCAGATCCCCGGTGCGATACAAGCGATCACCGGCCACAAACGGACTGTCGATAAAGCGTTCGGCCTGCAATTGCGGCAGGCCCAGATAGCCGCGCGCCACGCCCACCCCGCCAATGTGCAAATGCCCACTGACGCCGAGCGGCACCGGTTGATCGCAGCCATCGAGGACATACAGCCGCGTGTTGCTCAGCGCCTTGCCGATCGGCACCAGCGTCTGCGGCACCGGCTCGCCGGGCTCCAGAGTCCAGCCGCTGCTGTCGACCGTGGTTTCGGTCGGGCCGTAGACGTTGTGCAGGCGCACCCACGGCAGGCGCTCACGCACTTGCCGGGCCAGGGCAACGGTCAACTCGCCGCCGCCGTTGAGCACGTCGGTGAGGCTGGTGCACTGACTGACATCGTCCTGTTCGATGAACTGCTGCAACAGCGCCGGTACGAACTTGACCACGGTAATGTTCTGCTCACGGATCACTTGCGTGACATAGGCCGAATCGCGATTGCCATCGGCCCGCGCCAGCACCAGGCGCATGCCCGAGCACAGCGGCCAGAAAATCTCCCACACCGAACTGTCGAAACTGTACGGGGCCTTTTGCAGCAATGCCCCATGCTCCGTGGGCGGCGACAACTGCGAGCCCCAGTGCACCATGTTGCAGGCACTGCGGTGCTCGATCATCACGCCTTTCGGCGTGCCGGTGGAGCCGGAGGTGTAGATCATGTAGGCCAGATTTGTCGCGCCGAGACCTGGCACCTGCGGATTATCGTGGGGATGGTCCTGCCAGACGCCGAGGTCGAGATCGATCAGTGGCACGCCCGGTTCGCCAAGCAGGTCGCGCGTTGCGGCATGCACCAGCAACGCGACCGGTGCGCTGTCCTGCAACATGTAATTCAGGCGTTGCAGCGGATAATCCGGATCGAGCGGCACATAAGCACCGCCCGCCTTGAGAATGCCCAGCAGGCCGATCACCAGCTCAGGCCCGCGCTCGACGCAGATTGCGACCCGCGAATCCGGCTGCACGCCCAGCCCGCGCAGATGATGAGCCAAGCGGTTGGCCTGCTCGTTCAGCTCGCGATAGGTCAGGCTTTGCCCGGCGAACTGCACGGCAATGGCATTCGGTTTGCGCTGCACCTGTTGTTCAAACAGCGCCTGCAGTGGCTGGTCCATCGGGCAGTCGACTGCCGTGTCGTTGAACTCGATCAGCAGCCGTTGCAGTTCTTCCGGTGGTAACAACGGCAGGCTGTTCAGCGGCCGCTGCGGCGTATTTTCCAGCGCCTCGACCAAGCTTTTCAGCGCTGACTGCACGTATGCGCAAATCCTCTGTGCGCCAATGTTCGACAAAGTTCTGGTGGTCAGACGCAAGCCTGTGCCGAGGTCATCGACACTCAGGGTAAACGGGTAATTGGTGCGTTCCTCGTTGGCCAGGGTTTCGATGCCTTGCCAGGTTTGCCGGGAGCTCTTTTGCTCGACGTCATCGCTGTGCCGATAGTTGAGCAAGGCGCTGAACAACGGCGCTGGCGCAGCAACGCCACTGCACCGCTGGGCCAGCGCCAATGACGCGTGTTCATGAGCGAGCAACGCAGTCAGGCGGGCATGGGTGGACTTCACCGCTGTACGGGCGCCCTCGCCGACATCGACCCGCAGCGGCAAGGTGTTGATGAACACCCCCAACGCCCGGTCGGCACCCGCGCCGCCCTGCATGCGCCCCATCAGCACCGTGCCGAACACGACACTTTGCTGAGCGGATGTCGCCGCCAATACTTGTGCCCAAGCGAGGTGGATCAGGCTGGCGACGCTGACGCCGGCCAGGCGCGCCTGCTGTTGCAGACGTTGATACAGATCGCTCGCCAGCGTCTGCTCGGCTTCTTCGATGTTGCTGCCGTCACCCTGCACATTCTGCAAAGCGAACGGCAAGGTCGGCTCATCGATGTCAGCGAGCATCTGGCGGAAAAACGCTTCATGCTCCTGCTCGCTGACGCCGAATCGCGTCTGCGCCACATAGTTGCGGTACGGCACCGGTGCCGCCAGCGGTTCGCCGTGCCCGGACAGGCTGGCGTGGATTTCTTCGCGCATCGCCTCCAGCGCAATGTGATCCATCGCCAGGTGATGGAACAGCAAAATGCCGACCACCCGATTATGTGCGGGGTCTCGGGCATACATCAGCCGCAGCAACGGCGCCTGACTGACATCGAGACGATAGCGCCGCGCGTCGAAACGCTCGTGCAATTGATCGATAATCGCACCGCAGGCTGGATCGAACTCGACCTCCTGCACCGGCAGAATCGCCTCGCGCCACACCACCTGAACCGGTGACGTCAGCCCTTCCCACACCACCGCCGTACGCAAGATATCGTGCCGCGCCATGACCTGACGCAGCGCTGCGGCGAAGGCCTCGACCCGTTCGAGACTGTCGAACGCCAGCAGCGATTGCAGCAGATACGGATCGCCCTGCGCAGCGGTGATGTGGTGATAGAGAATGCCTTCCTGCAATGGTGCCAATGGGTAAATGTCCTGCACATTGGCGGCACCGCCCGGCACGGTGGCGACGATACGCTCGATCATCGCCTGATCCAGTTGCACCAGTGGCAGCAGGTCAGGCGTGATGTGCGTGCAATAGGCGGCAATGCGGTTGGCCGGTACCTCGACTTCGCGACCGCTGCCCTCCGCCGCAGCCAACGCGGCCAGTGTCGGCTGGCTGAACAGCACGCGAACATCGCTGCTCATGCCGATCTGGCGCATGCGTTCGATCAGGCCCACAGCCAGCAAGGAATGCCCGCCCAGCTCAAAGAAATGGTCGTGACGTCCTACCCGTTCAACCTGCAAGACCTCGGCCCAGATCTGCGCCAGGGCGATTTCGACGGCACCTTGTGGCGCTTCGTATTGACGACGGATCAGCGCTTCCGGCCCCGGCGCCGGCAAGACCTGGCGATCGAGCTTGCCGTTGGCGGTCAGCGGCAACGTCGCCAGGCGGATATAGGCGGCCGGCAGCATCGCGGCTGGCAAACGCGATGTCAGGTGCGTGTGCAGTTGCAGGATGTCCAGCGTTTCACGCTCGGTGAACCACGCCAACAGACATCGCGTTTGCC